>WLWD01002725.1_pt1 | contig 74972 bp, 51 predicted proteins | sample 6712731 | NCBI WGS metagenome assembly WLWD01 (sample SAMN12718690, study PRJNA576275) | sponge metagenome | isolation source: marine sponge | host: Mycale hentscheli | place: New Zealand: South Island, Marlborough, Capsize Point | collected 2014-11-01
TAGACCAGGTAGACCAGGTAGACCAGGTAGGCCAGGTAGGCCAGGTAGACCAGGTAGACCAGGTAGACCAGGTAGACCAGGTAGACCAGGTAGACCAGGTAGGCCAGGTAGGCCAGGTAGACCAGGTAGGCCAGGTAGACCAGGTAGACCAGGTAGGCCAGGTAGACCAGGTAGGCCAGGTAGACCAGATAGACCAGTTGATTCCAAAATATTTCTCAACTTTTGCGTTTATGCTTAGGTCGGTCACTAATTTTTACCGCGGTCTCTATGAAAATTTATATAAAAGTTACCTCAGCCACAGAAGCTTTTTAGATGGCTTAGCTTTCTCTAGAAGCATTGTAGAAGCAGTAAAAAATGTCTTTGAGCCCGTAAGAACCTGGTAGTGCATCAGACTAACTGTTTGTTTACGGTTGAACACTCCGCGGTTGAACGAACTGTCTTCTCTGATTTTTATAAATTAGCCATTGCTATTTTTAGGCCTGTTATTTCATAATACGTCATTGGAAGCATGTAACTTTATAGGAAAATAGTGTGAGTGTTATGGGACCTTGGCAACTTCGGGGGAAATTTTTTTTTTGCACCATCATATTCAAAATGGCTTCAACGAGTTACAACGCTGAGGACGTATTACAGTCGCTTGAGGAGGACGATTCTGAGTTTCCTGATTCAGTTTCAAGTGGAGAGGAGGGAGAAGAGGTCTACCCTTACAGTGGACCTAGTTAGCTAACAAAAGAAAGGTATTAGCTTCACTGTGATATGTTTTTATATGTGATTTCTTGAGTAGTTTTTTAATTATGCATCTTTTACTGTTGTTGGATTGTTTGGCCACATTCTAATTTTCAAAAAAAAAATTCAAATTTATATATGTACTTCTAGCAGTGGGAGCAGATGCTGGCTTTTTAGTGTGTAGTATATATTTGGTTAGGTTTACAATTCACAACAAACAGCTGAACAACAAATTTGTTGTGTGTTGGAGTGTTTTAGGGGCGTGTACTGATGGGAGTAAACAAATTATTCATGATCCTATATAATTGCAACTTTATGATGTATTGTATGCGGTTTCATACAGGATTTTTGTTTGGGAGGGAGGGGGGGTGGGGCTCCAAGTGTACTTCGCCAGGTCCGGCATCTCCTTCATCAATGGAAGACTCTGCTCCTGTTGCCTCATCTGCGTCCTCTTCACAATCCCTCTTCACAATCCCTCTTCACAATCGAGTCGGTGACTGCATACACATCTGGTCCTAGTAGTACATTCTGGTAAAAAAAAATTAAATTTTTTTGAAAATTTGAAATTGTTCAACAAACCACAACCCACTTTCAAATCTCAAAACTCAATGAAATATATATATATTATAGCTAAACAGCTTTCTCAATCTCAATATAGCTATAAATAAGTCTTTTCCACAACAGAAGCTTGCTAGTTTTCAAGAGAAAGACAAGAGAAAGACAAGCTTACATCGATCATCTTCTTGACTTCCATTGTCAGTGTCAGAGTTGACGGGGTCTGGTCCCCAACCCTGATACAGGGCCTCCTATAGCCCTAGATGTCGTCTCCCTCTTCTCCGCTTGATCCTGAGTCGCTAGAGTTAGTATCAAGCAAGTCTAAAACTTCCACAGCACTGTAACTGGTAGACGCCATCTTTCCAAATTGACTTTGAAAAAAAAAAATTTTTTTGCATAGTTACCTGGATCACACGACACGCTCACTTTTTTCCTATGATGTAATAAGCATTACCTAAGACTGTACGTAATGGGGAGGCCCCCAGTTGAACTGGCGATTTTATAAAAAAAAAAGAAGACAGTAAGTCAAACCGCAAAGTCTTGGTCGGCAAAGAAGCGGTTGTTTCAATGTGTTACGGAAGTGCTACTGGGCTCAAGCAATTTTTCGCTGCTTCTACAAAGCTCTGGAGATGACTGGATCCATAAATGAAGCTGCTGTGAAGAAGGTAACTTTTTTTAAAATTCGACGGAGAACCGATGTTTTTTTTTTTGCCGAGGAAGAAATAAACGCAACTGCTGTGAGGTACTGTCGAAGCAGCCCTGGCTGAAAGCTATTTTAGATGCTTCTCCAACGCATTGGGCACCTGTGTATGCAATCTGAAGGTTTTAGCTATAAAGTAACTATTTTTTAAAATTCGGAGAAGCCAACCGGTCTTCACCCGCTTCAAAGCGGGATTGGGAACGAAAGGGTTAATACCGGGTAGGCCCTGCCAGATTATGCTAGCATTTTTTTCTGGAATAATAGACATGTAATAGCATAGTGGAATAATTCTAGAATAATAAGGTATTTAGGAGAATAATAAAGGAAATAATCAGTTATAATCCTTAATTACAAAAGAGAATCAATATTGCTTTTTACAACACAGGACATGAGTAGTAATGTGGTTATGAGGTAGATCTTTGTTACTTGATTAAAGCAGCTGGGTTTGTATTGGCTCCTCTGTTATTGTATTTCCAAAATGAAAAAAGAAAGTTTGAAATACTGGGAGAGCTGTCAGCTCAGGTTCAGAGTCAGCAAGTCATTTTGAGAATTATGCTAAATGGATTCTCTTCTTGAGCAACTCACCAATCATACTGCATATTATTACCAGCCGACCTAGGAATGTGAAGGGAAGAGAATGTGATCCACAACTAAGCATATTAAATTCTTTAATGTCGTAATGCACATTTCCCCCAAATCAGGGGGTTTGATACAGAGGGGGGGGAACCCTGGGATTTCCCCCCCCTGAGCAGATTTTCCCCCCCCTAGGATTTTCACCTATACTTATTAAAACATACAAAAAATACTTTTCCTCCCAACTTTTCTTGTAGGTAAGCCTAGATTTGTACAATTTCTTCAGGCTAGCCTTTGAATGCTTTAGGTTGGAGCTTAGTTGGGATTGCCTCCGCCAATGTTCATCTTTATATTACGTCCCTCTGCTGCACTTCTTCCCTCTGCTGCACTCCTTCCCTCTGCTGCACTCCTTCCCTCTGCTGCACTCCTTCCCTCTGCTGCACTCCTTCCCTCTGCTGCACTTCTTCCCTCTGCTGCACTTCTTCCCTCTGCTGCACTTCTTCCCTCTGCTTCCCTTCTTCCCTCTGCTGTACTTCTTTCCTCTGCTGCACTTCTTCCCTCTGCTGTACTTCTTTCCTCTGCTGCCCTTCTTCCCTCTGCTGCCCTTCTTCCCTCTGCTGTACTTCTTCCCTCTGCTGCACTTCTTCCCTCTGCTGCCCTTCTTCCCTCTGCTGCCCTTCTTCCCTCTGCTGCCCTTCTTCCCTCTGCTGCCCTTCTTCCCTCTGCTGCACTTCTTTTCTCACCTCTTCTCTCTTCCTCCCTCACCTCCTCACTCTCTCTCTCTGCTGCACTGCTCGAATCTGTTCCTTGTGTTCCACCGATTCATAGCTATCACATTTGCTTTTTTTGGGTTCGGATTCACTTCCTTTGGAGCCACAAGGTCTCTTTTTCCTAAAATACTTTCTGATATCCATTAGCTACTACTCAGCAACTTCTACAGTCTGCCAAAGCAACAAATATACCCTTACCAACCTGGCAGCTGCTTCACAACGACCAGTGCTAAAAGCAACTTTCAAACTGGAACTGGTGATCCATAAAATGATACACCTACTCCATTCAAACTAGAAGGATAACCTATTAGGAGTCTGGCTTAATTAATGTCAGAGATATTCAGCTTTCAAAATGAACAAAGCTGTCTATTAGAGGTAATCAATTGATCGATACATAAATATAATAAAATAAGTTTAATTTCCTTACCTTACTAGTATTGCAAGGACAAAAAAAATACAACTATAAGGTCGCTATTTGAATTTCCCCCCCCTAGCAAAAAATCCTGTATCAAACCCTGCACTTGCATTAAACGAGGAGGTCGCGTATAAAAAATCATAGCCAGGGACATATTTTGTGAGAAGTGGGAAATGGCGACTGACAGTTTTTGTCCCCAACTTCCTGGTGACCATTTTAGTATGCGTTACAGCAACTTAGTGCACAGAAACTGCAATATCACGTAAGTAAGAAATAAGTCATGAGTACCTTAACAGAAGGGAAAACAAACAACAACAACACAAAGTGGCAGGCTACAATTAGAAAAGTACTGTTAGCCATTGACGCAGCTAGATATACAGCATACAATTGGAGTACTGCAGGATACTATCCTGAGAGCTTATCATCAATCAAGAAATACTTTGGTATACACACATAGCATTGATAGGAACTAGACATGGTTAATCTATTATTTCACTCACAGAAATGATTATATTATATAGTTGCTTGTGAGTTGGGACATTCGTTTAAAACGAGGTATAGATGGAATTGAAAGAATAGTGAGCTATTCTAGAGGGTTTCTTTTTGCATGGCTACTTTTCTGAACTTGAATAAAAGGAGCTAGAGGTCAACGGGCTTGCCGGGAGTTCTCCTTTTTTTATCTGGACCTCCAGAAGGAGTTGAAACGAGGCCACAGATTTTGCTTATGGAGAATAGCATTGAATTATAAATGTGACCTCCATGTTTAAGGATAAACTCTTAGTTATGAACAGTCAAGTAACACCACGATATTTTAGCTGACTAAGCATTATTCTAAAAACTGTTTATCTGGGCAAAAACCTTTGTTGGACATGCACCAGGATGTCCAGGTTGTCCTCTAACTTCAACTAGGGCTTTACAGCAGCTATACTTTTGTTCATCCTTTTTTGTTTATCATTTCATTTTTTACTGTCAATATTAGAATTTTGTAGAGCTATAATGATTTTAATTGTACTATTTCATCATACTATAAATAAATGTGACAGTCTATGGGAAAAGGGGGCACTTCACTTAAAAATTGAAATTGAGATATAGGCTCCAAAAGTAAGTCATAGGAAAAATTCTTTCTTTCTCCTATTTTTGTTTTTTGCAGAATTAGTCTTAGTGACCCTTACTCTAAGTCTATGCCAAATTTCAAATGCCGAAACAACTTAAAAGACCCCAAGCGTGCCGTGGAAAGACAAGCTACTTTTTATTCTCTCTCGTTCTCGAAGTACAATAAACGGGGAATGGGCGGAGTTTCAAACAAGCCGCTAAAAAAACTGCATAGCTTTGAGAATAGTGCAAGCAATCTACAGCTTACCTCTGGTTGAAAGTTTACCACTACATGGAGTAGAGTAGCCAAGGATTCCGACAAGACAGGCTGTGAGACGCTCTGAAAGCTAAAAAGAACTCTACGCAAACTTCTTAGTCGCCGTTAAAAAGCGGCTGTACGATTTAATTGCGTATGCGGAGTACGCCGTTAAGTATACGGAAACATTAATTATACCGAAAGTGGAAATTCAATTTATGTTTTCTCGATTTCTAGTTTAATTGCTTTGCTGAATACAGCCCAGTTCAACTGCCAGTTTCTCTGCACGGGGAAGGTTTTACCCTCCAGTATTTTAGCACTAAGTTGAGATAAATTTTAGCTTTTTATTAGCATAAAAAACTCAATTTTTTTTGTTTGAGTGAAGTGCCCCCTTTTCCCATAGACTGTCACAAATATATATACTTATATACAGTCCACCCTAGATATCTTCACAATGTTATTTTTAGGTATGTGACCATGAAATACCTCAACATATTTCACAGTTGTTATTTCATGCTGTATGGCAAGCTCTCACTACCCTTGTAGTTATAGCAGCTGGCCCAAAGTTACCACTTTCCTGGTTTTTACAACTACCTTCCTCAGGTGTAGAGTACTCAACTGGGTAAGAGCAGCAGCTTGTCACGCTGTTGGGAAGTTTTCAATGAGCTTGTAAACAACTCTACAACCTTATACTTTCCAACTTTACAGTAAAAATGGTCAAGCCATAACTAGACTGGCCTGGTTTGTCATACCAGTTCCTACACTCCTGGTCCTCACCCCTAATAATGACAACAACAAAACAAAATATGAAATATAGAATTTGCCGCAATACAACATTACTAATGAGCTCTGAAAGTGCCACATTCCAGCCTACTAAGAATGAAAATCAATTAAAATAATGAAAATCTTATATATATATATTAATAATACGCTTGTGTGTCAGTAACGACGACGACGACCGACGACGGTGTGTGTATTCATGAATAATTCATGAGCTTGGTACGGTTTGGTACAGCATCGTCTCTTTGCCGTAGGTAAAGTGTCGTCACATTCTGTAGAACGTGCCGGTGACTTCTAAAAAGCGGGTGCAATAGAGACGATGGAAGGCGGCGTAGGTATCAAAAATAAAGGCGAAAGTACGGAAGAGAAGGTAAAAGGAGATTAATTGTAACTGAAAAGCGGATGGAATGGGCGAGGTAAGGCGGTGTAGGTTTAAAATGGAAGAGAAGGCAACAAGGCGAGCGATTAATTATAACTAAAAAGCAGGTGGAACAGACGAGTAAAGGCGGGGGTTAGTTTTCAAAAGAAAGGCTAAAGTGCGAAATAGAAGACAAAAGTTTCTCAAAATCGGACAGAAATGCAGGAGAGATAGACAAAGAAAAAGGGGCGCCATGACTCAAAAAGAAGAGCTGAAGATAGGAGTGGTGGGATAGAAGAAAAGCTCAAATAGTTCAGAAAGAAGAGAGCTGGAGAGGGAAACTTATGTAACCTACCAATTAAGGTTGGGCGATATTGAGGTATATTGTATCACGATATTTTGGCAGGACAATATTGTGATATGACTATAATATTGAATATTTTTATATTATTAATTATTTAGGAAACAATTTAACAGCAAGAATTTTTAATGATGATAGCATCTAATGACAAACCAAACTGTGAAAAAAATTATAAAAAAAGATCATTGAAAATTTGAATGATGAGGGGAAAAATAAAAAAATGAAATTACTGAAACTGAAGGATGGGAAAAAGAAAATATTGAAACTTTGAAGGATGGGAAAAGAAAAGTTTCCAATCATTGTTCAAAAAGTGTATTGTATAGCTAATGTATGGGGTCAGACTACCATCACTGGACCAAAGATCAGTAGTTGCTGAAAAATATGTGATAGGCTCTAACTCGGCCTTTACCTGGTCTCTCACTTCAGCATACAGCTCAGGAAGGGCAGTTCTTGAAAAGTATGATCTGCTAGGTAGATCATAACGACTGTCAAAAGTGGACACAAGATTTTTAAATCCTGGCTTGTCAACAGTGTAGAGAGGCAAGCAGTCTTTCGCAATATAAGCACCAGTTAATTCTTTCCACTTTTTGCCCTTTCGTTCATACCTCTGTACTCTATCCACTGACTCTGCAAGTGACAGTTGATCAGCAGGCCTCTTCCTTGAAGTTGACGCTCCTAGTGTTGCTAGCGATTCTTTTATCATAGCCTGCAAGTGAAGATTGCTATGGGTAGTGCGCAAATGTGCAAGCAAGTTACTAGTGTTCCCATTCTTGGTTGCCACTCTTCGATAACAAGTGCGACAAATTGCAGTCTCCTTCTGAAACTCTCCATCCTTTTTCTCCAAGCCAAAATCGTTCCACACTTGACTCTTGCTTCCAGGCTTCTTGTGTAGCTCCGGTACTCTCGTCGCAGGGTCTGCCATACTTACTTCTTGCAAGAGAATAAAAATTACAGCTGCTCGACTATTGCGTGCGCGTCACTTCCCACGCATTATGCGCGCGCAGGTAAGTTTTGGCGTTTTTTTCTAGATTTTCATTCGATTTCGATATTTCAATATTGCTAGCCAACACGATACACCGCCAGACGGTTATTGACAGATACCGCGATCATGACTATATACCGGTATATCGCCCAACCTTACTACCAATGGTAGAGAATGATAATTGAGCAGGATAACTTGTGCTACTGCATTCTTACTTTGCAAAACGTCAAGCGCCACTATGTGGCGGGGTACTTGCTAGTAAATATATATGAGTGGATCTAGAATACTGAATTTTGCTCAATTTCTAAAAGAAAACCATGATATAATTCCTGCTCTTCCTCACTGCCTATATGATTTTACATATAATATTACAGCTGAATCTCTATTATGCTTTGCCATCAAGATAGGAACAAATAATCTATCATTCTCTAACTTAACTGTTATACTATTACAATTCCGACAATGCTTATCATGTTACCACTGACTTATATTACATTTGTAAAATTACAGATATTGAATCTGATTATTCTGGCTTATCAAAAGTTAAATTAATTCAGGAAGACATCTTTCCTTATCCTGATACATCAGAAATGACAGAACATGATGCTTCCTTGATGAAAATAAAGCTTGAAAGGGATACTAATGAAATTAAGAGAGAATTCTCTCGCCTTCTCTTTCGATCACAAAAATCCCTTGAGAAGATCAGTTCTCTAGATGATGTAATTAGTGTATTAGTCCATCAAGATGATGAAGGTTGGACCAAAAAATGCTCTTCTATATCCCAAGTATTTCAAAATGCTAAGAAATTCTGCTCATTTTATAACACTGGAACGCTCAGGCTCTTACTTACAGAACTGGGAACAGAGCCAGACAAAAATAGGTATGAGGATTATAAAAAGAAATTTCAAATCTATTGCAAACGCAGAGTATGTCTATGTACAGAGAAAATGCTGGCAGTGGTGATGGATAAGAATATTGAAAGGCTAGGCAAGTGGGAGCAGGATCAATTACACTTTGAAATAAACAGAGTCTTTCAAAAAAGGCCACCAGTAAGACTTCTTTCAGATGAACAGATGCAACAAGAATTGAGTGCTAGCCGTCAGAACAGTAATAGCAGCACTGCTAGCCGTCAGACCAGTTATAGCAGCACTGCTAGCCGTCAGGACAGTAATAACAGCACTGCTTGCCGTCAGGACAGTAATAACAGCACTGCTAGCCGTCAGGACAGTAATAACAGCACTGCTTGCCGTCAGGACAGTAACGACAGCACTGCTTGCCGTCAGGACAGTAATGACAGCACTGCTTGCCGTCAGGACAGTAATAACAGCACTGCTAGCCGTCAGGACAGTAATAACAGCACTGCTTGCCGTCGGGACAGTAATAACAGCACTGCTTGCCGACAGGACAGTAATAACAGCACTGCTTGCTGTCAGGACAGTAATAACAGCACTGCTTGCCGTCAGAACAGTTATAGCAGCACTTTTAGCCTTGAAGCAGCCAGTGCTGCCACTTCCACAGCAAATCCGTACTGTGTGACCGGTAACTCTACCATACCCAGTAAAGTAACAAGCAATTCTCAAACTAGCCTTGCTAATATTATTACTGCTAAAAGGGAAGTAAACAGTATTGTATTGACTGACATTACATCCTTCAGTTCTACAGGAAGCTCCTCTTTCGTTGTACCAAGTAAAGACACTGGATACATTACACCAAGTGATGCTGCCAGCTTTTTTAAAAATAACAAAGTTGATAAGGATACGCTGATGGACGATTCCAATTCAAGCCATAGTGCCGCCTCAATTTCTGACAGTGAAGCAAATAATGAATCTGAGAGTAGTGTGTGGGTAAGTATGGGTAAATGATTTAGTATGCATTACCATGAGTATGATAATACTAATAGTTATTGTACATTTTATTCATCTATCCATAGAAAATTATGACTGCCTCTGTAATATAAGTGAACACAATAAGTTAAATAAAAAAAATTAATGATTCTTATTATTAGATCACTTTATTAGACCTAATGAAGCTGTATTACAGCTCTAAAATCTTAGTTATTGTCAGATCACATGCTTAGCAGTGACAATATTATTGTTGAGCAAACTTGCAGATTAACTTGTTTTGTACCGCAGTTGCTTGCTTGCTCATTTTTAATCTAGTAGCTCATGTTACTCCACAGTCTTTACAGCTGCAGGTTGTTGTAATTGGTAGGAAAACTAAGTAGAGCAAGATGCTATCAGGTGTATACTAATTTGATCCAATGGTTAGTGTGTGTACGTGAGTGTGTGTGCATACTAATGGTGCACTGATGAAGTAGTGATGTTGACAACCTCTTGGTAAGGACTTTCAAACTTTACACAACTTACTTTAGATTACTTTCTTAAACAACAAATGCTATAAATCATAGCAACTTACAAGTACTTTTGAGAGTGGTTAAATAATGCCACCACTCCTCTTCAGCATACTGCTGACTAATATAAACTTTACGTTACTCAGTATGAATATTAGACAACAATTGTATCTGTTAAATTGTAGATATTAAGCTGTGTAATGACTAGCTCAATTCAATACTCATAGATATTTAATGTTTATTTGAAAATGTGGATGAAACTTTTAAAAAAGAATCCATCTTATAACTAAGCTAGCTCGCTCACCATTTGTTTGAAGCATACTAATTTGGCCCATATATGTTATTGATATGTTGAGGGTGTCTAGCTCACTCACCAATTATTCTTTCAAATGTATCAAATATAATTATTAGAATAATTTTACACTCATTTTAATTCCTATACATTTCAGTCTATTCCTTTCAAAACCTTAGTATTAGTCCAAACCAAGTCAAGTCATTCTCCCTAATTACACATATACCCTCATACACTTCCACAAGTCATTTACCAATAGCAAATTATCTCAGTTCTTGACGTTTTGACTTCTTCCGAAAGTCCTCTTCAGGGGTCAAAGAAGAGGACCTTGACAACTAGTCAAAACGTAGTCGGTTTAAGTTTTATTTAACATTTTATATTGGCTGCTATAAGTGAGAAAATTTGCTATTATAATTGTGACCGGTTTTGGGAAAATCCGCCTAAACGCGGCATCTAAAGTTTTCTAATTTATTCTACCAGTAGGTTGCACGGGGCCTTGGGGTGCCGTCCTCCTAATTTGGAAGCTGTAGCACAAGCCGTCTTCACCCTACCCACTACAACACTTCAGTATTTTTGCTAAACTTATTATTGCTGATTTTTTTTAAATGCCGCGTAAAGGCGTTGCTAAGGTCAGGGGGCATGCCTTGTATCCGTATACTATTACCGCATGTCTCCGGTACACTACAGACTAAACCGGTTACAGGCGGATTGAAAGAAGTCGAAAAGGCTTAATGCAAGGCTCCTTGAGAAACTATGATGGTGAGAATTGCTTGAGTACGTGGATTATGTAGAATACTAAGTGAATTAGTTAGCTACATTTTTTCCCCCGCTGTTAGTGAAAAGCCCGCCAATAATTTCTTAGCAACGCTCCGTACACGAGTCCAACCGGCTAGTGTATCTAGCCTCATAGCGTGAGTTCTAGAGCTCGCCAGAGCTTACAACTGCGTCATAAGCCAAAGCTAACTGGTGTCTATCCATTTCTGCCATAATTTTTTTTTTAATCGACCCATAAGGTTTTACCCGGAGATACTGAAAAAATTGTTTGCCGTGTTTAGGCGGATTTTTCCCAAAACCGGTCACAATTATTTCAGTTGAGAATGACTAAGTTAAATATCATTTACTGTTCCTCTCTTTATCTTTTCAGGTGAATGAGCCTAGATATTTACATGACGTGAGGCTAGAAGAATTGGATAAAGCTAGTGCTGCACCTGCTAGCGTTGAGCTTCGAGATGCTGTGGTATCGGGGAATCTTGAGCTTGTGAAAAACCTTGTATGTAAAGGCCAAAACCCGATGGTAAAAAATCTCTACGACTACTCTATGCTACATGTGGCAGCAGTACATGGGAAACTTGAAGTGTTACGCTTTTTTTTGGAAGACAGAGATTGTCATCCAGCTTTTCCTGGTCGAAAAGGGTACACACCCTTACACTTGGCTACTGCATACAACCATTTGCACATGGTCCAGTATCTGGTTGAAGAGCAAAAGATGGACCCATTGGATTCAGATGAAGATGACTACTCTTCACTGCACATAGCATGTCAAGGTGGCAATTTGGACATAGTGAAGTATTTAATGAGAATTATATCTGAATATTTGAAAATTGAAGATATGGTAATGGATACTACCAGACATAAAACTACTCCTATTCATGTGGCAGCACTAAATGGACATTTAAACATAGTGCGTTTCTTTATTGAAGAGCAGAAATGTAATCCTAGCCTGAAGGATGGCAATCGTGGAGGCATACCTTTGCACCATGCTGCTCAAGAAGGATATTTGTCAGTTGTCCATTACTTGGTATCAGAGTGTGGTTGCGATGCAGAACGCAGAAATGATGACCAAGTAACCCCATTACATTTTGCAGCCAAGAATGGTCACTTATCTGTTGTCAAATACTTGATTCATGACTGTAAGTGTGAACCGCTTTGTAAGGACAGAGATGGTTTCACTCCACTTCATGTTGCAGCAGATAATAATCAGCTTGATGTGATCAAATATTATATAGAGGAGTTGCACTGCGATCCCAATGTCACTGACAATCGTGGAGTGACACCTCTGCACAATGGGTCTGTTAAAGGTGATCTCAGCGTAATACAATACCTTGTTGGCCATGGTGGCAACCCTGCTTGCTCAGGTGATGATGGTCTTTCCCCATTGCATCTTGCTGCATGTAATGGACACCTAGAGGTAATTCGATATTTAGCACAAGACCTTGGTTGTGATGCTCTTTGTGTGACCAAAAACAACACCACACCATTGCATTATGCTGCATTTTATGGTCAGATGGCAGCTGTTCGGCTCTTTGTTACTGATCTACACTGTCTACCTGATATGACTGACATTGATGGCAAAACACCTCTTCATTTTGCTTCTCACAATGGGCATCTTGATATTGCAAAGTACCTAGTGGAGAATGGTGGCAATCCTTCCAGTAGATGCAAGAGTCTGGTAACCCCATTGCATCACGCCGTTACAAATAATCACCTACCTGTAATACGCTATCTTACTCTTGAGGTCATGGTTGACCCATCATGCAAAGACATCAATAATTCTACTCCAGTTCATGATGCTGCCTTCAATGGCCATGTAGATGTGGTACAGTTTTTTGTGTCAAACTTAAAGTGCAGTCCAGGTGTTCGTGGTGCAGATGGAAAGACCCCTTTGCATTATGCATCTCAACAGGGTCACCTCAAACCAGTGAAGTACCTCATTGAACATTGCGATTGTGACCCTTTCAGTCTGGATGATTTTCAGCAAACACCATTGCATGCTGCATCACTTTATGGCCACCTTAACATTGTCCAATACTTAACACATGAAAGAAAATGTGAGCCTATTTGTCTTGACATTGATAAAAACACTCCCCTTCATTGTGCTGCCAAGAAAGGTCATGTTGCTATTGTCACCTATTTAACAACTGAACATAAATGTGACTATGCCTGCAGAAATAAAGACAATGTTACTCCGCTTCACCTGGCTGCAAAAAATGGGCACCTGGAAGTAGTTCAGTATTTAACAAAAGTCCTAAATTGTGATTCATTATGTGTGGATAGCAAAGGTAATACTCCCTTACATGCTGCTGCCTTTAATGGTCAGCTTCCTGTGGTCAAATTTTATGTTAGTGACTTGCAATGTAGTGTTACTGTTAAAGATATTAGGGGTAGAACACCTCTCCACTATGCTTCTGATCTAGGCCATTTATCTGTAGTGGAATATCTTGTGAACAAAGGGCATGATCCAACTGTTACAGACAATAAAAGAGTCACTCCACTTCATATCGCTGCTAGTAATGGACACCTGTCATTGGTGCAATTCCTAACCCAAGACTTGAAGTGTCAGCCTCTTTGTACGGCCAATAACAGCACTACTCCACTTCATGAAGCAGCCCTTAGTGGTCGAATGAATATTATACAATTTTATATTGATCACTTACATTGCACTCCTAATATTGGTGATGGCAGAGGGTATACTCCACTCCACTATGCAGCTTACAATGGTCACCTTAGTGCTATAAAGTATCTTGCTGCAAATGGATGTAATCCACATTTCAAAAGCAAAAATCATGACACTCCTCTACATGTTGCTGCACAGTATGGGCATCTCCAAGTTGTTGATTACCTGACCCAACACCTAAAATGTGATCCTCTGTGCATGTCTAAAAGTAACAATACTCCACTTCATGAAGCTGCCCTTGCAGGTCATGTAAATGTGGTGGAATACTTTATGTTACTCTTAAACCATAATCCAAAAGTTAAAGCTTGGCTCTTCAAAACACTGCTTCATGTTGCTTGTCAAAAGGGGCACTTAAATCTGCTGAAGAGCCTCATTGAGAAGCATCATTTTGATCCATCTGTTCAAGATCATAGTGGAGTGGCACCATTGCATATGGCTGTGTTAGGTGGCCACCTTTCCGTTATTCAATATCTCATTGAAGAAAAAGGTTGTGACTACTTATGTCGGACTGCAGACAAGAACACCCCACTCCATTGTGCAGCCTTAAAAGGTCATCTTCCTATTGTAGAGTACCTTGTATCAAAGATTAAATGTAATCCTTCCTGCCTAAATAGTGATGAAAGTACTCCTCTTCATCTTGCTGCTAGAAATGGACATGTGACCGTGGTGGCGTATTTAATTCACGATGCCAAGTGTGATCCTCTGTGCAAAGACTGTGACAACAGCACTCCACTTCATTATGCTGCCCTTGAAGGTCAATTAACTGTTATCCAATTTTATATTGACACATTGCACTGTGATCCAAATGTTAGCAACATACATGGCCAAATGTCTCTTCATAATGCTGCTCAGAATGGTCATCTCAATGTTGCTAGATATCTTGTTAAAAATGGTTCTCAGCCCACTTGTAGAGATAACAATCAAGTCACCCCACTACATCTTGCTGCTTTAATGGGCCATCTTCCAGTTATTGCCTATTTCACTCACTATGCCTGTCAAAGAGGTCATTTCTCCATTGTAAAACACCTTGCAGATAAAAATGGTACTAACCCTATGAGTACAGATAACAACAAAATAACACCATTACATGTGGCAGCTCAATTCAATCATCTGAAAATTATCCAGTATCTGACAGAAGACAAAAAGTGCAATGCAATGTGCCTGGATTTACTTAAACATACGCCCCTCCATTTGGCTGCCAGAGGAGGTCATTTGTTCACTGTTATGTATTTGATATTAGTTCACCACTGTGATCCAGCTTGCAGGAATAAGCATCAGACAACTCCATTACATCTGTCTGCTGGCCATGGGCACTTGGCAGTGGTTTCTTATCTTACCAAATACTTAAAGTGCAACCCACTGTGCAAGGACCTTGACGGTGACACTCCTTTGCATGAAGCTGCCATCAATGGTCATACAAATGTTGTAGATTGGTTTATATCAGTCTTGCATTGCAGTCCCAATGTTTGTGGAAATAAAGGCCAGAATTCACTTCATTATGCTTCCGAAAATAATCACCTTAAACTTGTCAAGTATCTTATGGAATATCATTTATGTGATCCTTCCTGTAAGGATGACAGTGGTATAACACCTTTGCATATAGCAGCTATGCATGGCCACCTATCGCTTGTTCAATATCTTGCTGAAGGTAAACATTGCAAAGGAGTATATCAAGATAACAAGAAGAAAACTCCACTTCATTATGCTGCTGAGAATGGTCATTTAACAGTGGTAAAGGCACTTGTCGATAATTTTCACTGCTCTCTCAATGTCAAAGATGAAGCTGGTTTTACTCCTTTGGAACGAGCTACAGAAAAGGATCACCTTAAAGTTATGCAATACTTACAAACATTTTAACTGTCATACAACGTTTCTGATTTAGAAGTAGCTAGTTTATTTTTTTAGTTGATGCTGATTGTAAATTTTGTTTTGGGGAAGATATTATCTGTAGTTCTCCCACTCATCTGACACAATTGCTTATTTGACACAAACACTGAACCAGTTAATGTCATAGCAGGCTAGTTACTCCAAAGTGTTCAGTGTTCAAGAAGAGGTTCACTAGTAGCACATTAATTGGAATTTACAAGCAGCTTCTTTCGCTGATGTGTCACTTTCCATTAAAGCCTTGCACTTGCTTAGAGAATATTGGGACTTGATGTCTAATGTTATTTTTAATGAGGCTCATAAATTTTGCAGTATTACAGTAGGTAAAAGAAGTACATGAGGAGGTGTGAACCCTCAGCGCAAGCTACTAGATCATTCATCATACCAATCAGGTATCAATATAGCTGCAATAAATCAGTAGGTGTAAATGCTGTCTTCATAAGAGAAACTAAACATGCAGGGGACACTCACTGTTAGTTTTAATGTGACAGTTCAATTCTAGCACTTGGTTAGCTCTCAGCATAAAGCAAAACTACAGCATACTGCAAAAAATTATTAGTTCACGTGACAAAAATGGGCATTATATCCACAAATTTACATAGATAGTACCTACATGAAGCTGATAGCTTTGCATTTCTCAAAAATCAGCCTAACCAGCTGACTAGCAAATAAAATTAACTATAAAACTACATTGCACCATTGTAATGTCCACTTATGATTACCCTTTACCAAATACATTGAATATTATTCTTAAATGCAATTTTTGTTTTGGCAAAGTTGTCTTTTTGTTGTTGTTGTTGTTGTTGTTTTGTTGCAACTATATAGCCTACAAGGTAGCAAATTGGGTATTGCCTGTTTTCTAATCACTATTGGACTACAAGCTGAGAGCTAAAACCTGTCAATAGGCAACTGCATTCCACCCTGAAGCATCTCCAGACAAGCTAAAAAGCTTGCCAATATGATTTACGCTCTGTAAGTGTACTAAAATCTGTACACTTCTGCTGTACATTACTAGGATGATAATAGAGGTAGGTGGGGATCGAAAATGTCAGTTGATAATCAAGTTTGTTGTTGTTTGTTGTTTGTTGTTGCTTTACTGCTTTTATTAATGGAGTAGTAACAATTAAAACTATGCAGTTAGCCTGAATGGTATCTGATCAGCCAAATTAAAAAGCAGTTTAAAATTTGCTGGGTGTCCTTGGCCCTCCAAAATTTTGCCACCATAGATATGACATAATGTATTAAATTATTTGTTCATGTTATCATTTGACTTGAAGCACGAGTGAGGAAAGACCAAATAAATTTAAATACTCACAATAGAATTCCTTAATAAGCACTCGGGTTGGGTAAAGACATACCCCCTTGTACTCCTATTAGAGAATGCATTTAGCCAACACGAGTGAGTGCTTTCAGGATCATTACAAAGTAATCCAAATGACTGGTAATTAAGTAAATTAGTTGCGCATGCATGCAGTGCTAGCCTTGGAAACGTGTAGTTAGAGTAGTTTCTAGCCGAGACTACATGTGTTATTCTTTAAGTTCTATCCTATTAAACAGATTTGGTGGAGCCATGCAGAACAAAGTTCCAAGTGGGCTAATGAGATAGTGAGTGAATGATACAGGGGAAAAACCTGACCTAATATAATTATTAGCAAGTGGATAGCAAAAGAGTTGTATTTATATAGATTATATAACCAGACCTTTTACCAACCGACCACATAGCGGGTGCTGAAAAAGAACAAAACATGAAGAAAAAAGAAAAAAGGGGGTAGAACTATATTTTTACTGAATTACATATATTTTAAAGACTTTCAATGTTAGTGTATTTGTTTTAGGGAAAGAAACCAAGCGAACTACATATGCTTAACGATAGCAGTGTTTCAATGTTGTCTATATTTTAACAAGGTGATTAGTGAATAGGTTACTGTTGGCCCCTCACCCCTTTGGATGGAAATTATCCCCTGGTGGTTTGTAAGTCTCTGCAAATGATTATCCATGCGCATATGTGCATGTAATTTTTAATTTGGTGGTCTTTTACCAATAGTCCTATGGTATGTGTTCTTGTCTGCTTCCTTTCTTTTGATAAATCTACATGACTTACAACGTAATGTGCAAGTAGAATTTAATGGTTCCCATTGAAGTCAGCGAAGTGAGCTAATTAAGGGACTAGAAGTTAGCTAATGTGGTTTTGGCCTACATATCTTACCTGCTCTACAGTAGCAGCTTATTTAACCTCTTCAAGCATTCCTTCTTCTTTTTTTTGTCTCCTCACCAGATTTTCTTTTGCTGTTTGAGCAGTACTGTGTTCCAGTTTTCTAGCATTTTTACCTCCCTAGCTCCCTAGCTATTTCATTTCTGCTGATCATTCTATTGCATTCAACAAATACTCTGTGATAAAATGTTGCAGCTATCTAAAGCTACATGAGTGAACTAGCCAGAGAGAGATTGAGGTATGCAACTCGAGCAGTGTTTCCTGTAGCCTGAAAAAGCCAATGAACGCCATCAGCGGACTGCCACTGCTGGTCTTTTTTTGTATAGGTTGGACTGATGCACCAGTGCCCTGTGACTGCTGCTATGATGGGTAGGTAGAGGCAAGATGGTAGACCTTTAGTGCCTCTTGCATGCTGGATTCAGCCCTGGTAGGGATGATGGTTCTCTCAGATCAGGAAGTCCCAGGGAGAGAGAGAGAGATCTGTGTGTTACACACTGCTGAAAATAGCTTGAGGATCCAGGCCCAGGTGCACTGGAGTAGCTGTTTGTGACAGGGAATTAGGTGCTGATTGTATACTGTGTACAAAATGCATTGAACTTCTATAGCTGCATTGTAGGATCTGCGCATTGAGGTAGCTAGTCCTCTGCAGTGAGACCCAGTCAGGTTGTTGTTTGAAGAGAAGCTACTGTGATACGGATGTATGGTGCTCCACAGCCCGTGGTCAGAAAAGATAGCACATGGGTACAGGACACAATTCGATGCATGACCTGACATAAAGGCTCAGTTTTGTGAAGCAAATCTGGGAACAGCTGCAATAGCCTGGGTTGGAGGATTCTACAGACCCTGGACATGTGGCACAGTAGCGCACGGATGCGTAGTGACCGACTGGCTGGAAGGAAATGCAGGCGAGAGAACAGTAGAATGCCTACTCACCATATTACTCACTATGCATCTGTTTACTCTTTAGCAGATTCCACTCCAAGTAGTAAAGAATTCATCTCTACCCTTGGTGGTTTGGGCTGCACCTTGTAGTCTCTCGGGGACTTTGGTGATACAGAGCAATTGGGGACCAATTGCCAATGACCCACCAAGTTTCTCACCAAGTCATGTGACTGCCCTAATAAAAGCAATCAATAATATTTAACTGATTAGGAATATTTACCCATAATACCTGTTATGTCAAAATGTTACTAACTTGAGACAAAGTTTCAGCCCCCCCCCCCCCCCCTTAACTTTTTATTTGCTGTCTCCACCCCTTCTAACTTACATCTATAAAGCAAATCCTCAATGTTACAACTACATCATGACCAGACAGAAACAACAGCTGGATACTACCATAATAGAATGTGTAGCTGGGATAACTTATTTATGTATAAGTTGAAACTACACTGTGTTCCCCATTCATATCATTACAGGTGTACAACATTTCTCAGTAAAACTTTAAAAAAAATTAATCAAGGAGGGCAAAATTTCTAGGATGTATTTTTTTTATATCAACAATATTGAAAATGCCAGTAAAGTTCAAATTTGATCTATTTCTCATGCGAGTATAAGTTTCTTGACTGCACTTCATCAACAAATTATAGACTATAAACAAATGATATATACTACAATCAACTATCAATTGCTCAAGCTAATATGTGATTTTATGAAGTGGGCAACATTTCTTGTAAGTTATGACAATTTTTTTTGTGGAACTGTGAAGAGGGACTTCTTTTGGGCTTTGTTTTAAAAAAGCATAGAAATTTGTATAGTGCCATTTTCGCCTTTCCTATTAGACAAGTTTTTATTACAGGGTGGATGGCAAACTGGCAAATGTAGGTCAAGTATCCGAAGACAAGTGCAGGTGAAGGAATATGTTCCTTTCCAATGACTGCATACATCGTCAGTATTACGAAGGAAGTCGCCCACGTCATAACATTAGCTGTAAAAATGGCTCCAAATACTTGTGCTAGTGAAGTCTGCCTCTTGTGATAATCCATATTGAACTTTCTCTCGCTGTTCCTTCTGAGGGTCTCAGAGGCTATATCTTTGTTACTTGTCATACACTTCTTGTGTCGCTGCAGTACATTTTTGCACACTATTACAAGTAACCCTATATTAACACTAAAGGTGGTCATGAATGGGACAAATCCTACCAAAGCAAGAAAAAAGACATAATTAATGTTGGCTGTGATACGTGTTTCTCCTACGGTTAGGAGAGTGCATGAACTGAAGATGTTTGCAAACTTGATTTCTCCAATTCCAAACACTGGAGGTAGAGAGATGAAAATGCAGAGTACCCACACTCCAACGAGCAAAGATATTGTTCTGCATTTGGTAATTTTCTTTTCGTACTTAATGGGCCATTTGATGTACACGAGTCTGTCAAGCGCCATGAGTGCTTGTGTGAAGAGAGAAATAAATATGAGGGCCACTATGACAATCACTATCGTGTGGCACACCTGGCAACGAACATAGTCTGAACTACCAATTGAGAATTCCGTTGTGAACGCAGATACAATATTGAAGGGCAGCACACAAGAGCATGCTAAAAGGTCTGCCAGTACCAGATTCATCAGTAATATGTAGGTCGGTTCTTGTAGTGCTTCTTTATCATAATGAAAGCTAAGACAATGATATTCCAAGGTATTCCTACAGCTATTATCAAAGTCTGACAGATTGCAACTGCTAGAACACCATTTTCATGAAGAGGTCCTTCACTGAGAATCATCCACACTTCAGAAGTAACATTAGTGCGGCTAAGCTCAGGGTCAGAGCAGGTGAAGTTAGGGTCAATATCTGCCATTTCCTATTCTAGAAACTGGCTTGTGAAGTCTTATCAAACCTTATTGTAAGCTACTGTGATGTCATATGTGAAAACAAAACGCATTGATTGGATGATGCTGGAAGTAACTGCAAAGGTAGTGTTAGAATGAACTAGACTATGTACTTGGACTAGTTTCATGATGTACTTGGACCAGGTATGGTAAAACTGGACACAGGACTAAAGAGTAAACAGGCGTAGGAGATTGTTTCGAGTAGCTGATAGCAGACTCTGCTGCTATTACCTGGGGAAAGGGGTGCTCCTCTCAAAGATGCAGAGCAATTCATTTAGTTTCAGGCATATGGATGTGATAGGTAAAAGGTAAACTAAAGACCTGCAGTATATGTAAGGCGGACACACATGACCAGCTTTATCATTGCTTACATCAAAAATATCTATCAACTCAAATAGAGCAAGTCTCACTTTACTTGTAAGGATATCGTACACTGATTCATGCAGATAATTACTAAGCATTACAGTAGGCTGAATCCTGATCAGCATCCTCAACATTTATAGTACTCAGGATTCAGAGATGACTCAAATCATTCTGAGTGTTTTGGGTGAAGTTCATCTGCAGATCCCTTCCATCCCTGCACTTGCAGCTACACCTACAGGCTATGACTTTAAAGCAATAGCTTCTCACAAAACTTCTGATTCTGAATGGTGTCCAGCATGTCGGTTGATTTTTCCCTTGTAGATATCACTAGTGCATCTCGTCCATCTGTCTTGTATGAAAGTTTGATGTATATCAAACACCTTTGCCTGCTCACAACATGCAAGACTTGCTCTCTTAGGCTATATCCAACCTGTAAAGACAAGATATTTATTTTGTCAAACCCAAAAGGTGCATAACAAAAATAGGATGTATGTACTTGCATATTCTTACTCAGCATTTGTTTTGTATAGCCTTGATTCCAGATCAAGGTGGGTTGTTTTTTTGTGTGTGTGTGTGTTAGCCCTCAGTATTGGCAAATGTGCTAATACTGTGGTCAACATTGCCAGCTAGTGCATACTGGACAAACTCCATTTCCAATTAGGAATGTCAGTTCCATGTGACTGAGCAGCATTTCACTTTTGCACCATTTTGTGTGAGCAGAACCCATGATAATGAAGAAAAAAATGATGAGGAATCTTGATGCAAAGTTGTGATATAGCTAGCTGCATGCCCTATATCCAAATGCAATTTCTTCCATAAAGTGTTGTTCGTTGTTATCTATTGTTGTTTTTTATTGTTGTTTTGTTGTTGTTGTTGTTTTAAAAAAAATTTAGTTTGCAAAAGAGAATCCATCCTCAGATATCTAAGTTGTTTGTTATGGCTTGTAATTGGTGACTCCTCTTGTTTAATATCCTCGGCTATCTGATCAGGTATTTATACAGCACATATGATGGCAGTCCTTGTGTACCTTTTTACCAGGTACAGTGAATGCAGTCTTTGATCTAGATACTGGCTTTTGTTGATGGCTAAACGCCCCTTTTCTCCAAAAGTTGATGCAGATTGGCATCCTGAGCCTATACATTGTTTGCTAATATCATACAATAGAACCTCCATTGGCTATATTATGAACTGAATTATACAGACAGTGGTAAGCAGGAAACTAATAGAATAACCATTACTTGGTTCTGAAGTAGATTTGATCTCAACAAAGTCACTGCATGGTTTTCTAAAGAGCTGGATACGCATGCATATTCCTTCAAACACATTAAAGTACTAACATCAAGAGTATTTCATCAGTCAGCACAATACCTTTCGTTTTTACTCACACTAATTAAATGCATGGAGATTTTAGAATCAAAATAGCTTATTCAAAAAGCTTTCCAATGGACTGAAACATCAGAATCTTTCCTCCAACGGATTCCTTAGGACCTGTTTCCTGTCAGTTTGACTCGATTAGGAAACAAAATCAAAATTTTGTGGTGTTGACCTTTTGTAAAATGCCTACGGTATAAGTATAAAGAAAGTATGGTGTGAACCCCTATAGTCAATGTACAGTAAGCCTAATTTTCTGTAGTGCATTGTTTATTGTCTCTAGCAATAATTTGTGTGTTAGTATGTTGGATATGAATGTATCAGAGTCACATTGGGCTCAATTTCATTAGTAAAGCAAATTCTCAGTGACTACATCACGACTGAACAGGAACAACTACTTGGAACTGCCATAATAGAATGCATAACTGGCTAACTTATTTATGTGTAAGTTAAAACTGGACTATGTTCCCTATTCATATTATTATAGGTGTACATTTAAAAGTAAACAGCAGTTACGCAAAATTTCACAGATTTTTTTTGTAACTTTATTGAGTATGCCAGCATATTCACCAGTAACTAGTGATTATGAAAACATCTAAATTGCCAGTCTGGTGTATTTGTGTGTGTGAGTTCCTTGGTTATATCTTCATTGCTTTCATTTCATTGAAAATTACAGATTACACTATAATAAGATTTTTTTTCATTGATACTAAATCAGCTATAAAGTGTTCCAGCAGACATGTGATTTTATTGAGGTGGGGCCACATTCAGAGATACAGCTACTGATGAATTTGGAGTAACTTTTCGTATGGAGCGAGAAGTGCAGTGGTGCCTTCTATTGGGCTTTCTTTTACAAAAGCATAAAAACTTGAACAGTGCCATTTTTACTTTTCCTATTAGACAAGTTTCTAATACTGGGTGGATGGCAGGCTGGCAAATGTAGGTCAAGTATACAAAGATAAGTGCCAAAGGATTGATTTGCTCTATTCTAACGATTGCACTTACCATAAGTATAAAGATAGATGGCACCCACGTCGCAACATTAGCAATAAAAATGGCTCCAAAAACTTTTGCAAGTAAAATCTGTTTCTTGTGATAATCCGTCTTGAACTTACTCTCGCTGTTCCTTCTGAGGGTCTCAGAGTCTATACGACCTTTGTTGCTCGTCAAAGTCTTCTTGTGTCGCTGCCGTACACTTTTAGATACTATTGCAAGAAGCCATGTGTTGACAATAAGAGTGGTCATGAATGCGACAAATCCTACCAAAGCAAGAAAAAAGACATAATTAATGTTGGCTGTGATACGTGTTTCTCCTACGGTTAGGAGAGTGCATGAACTGAAGATGTTTGCAAACTTGATTTCTCCAATTCCAAACACTGGAGGTAGAGAGATGAAAATGCAGAGTACCCACACTCCAACGAGCAAAGATATTGTTCTGCATTTGGTAATTTTCTTTTCGTACTTAATGGGCCATTTGATGTACACGAGTCTGTCCAGCGCCATGAGTGCTTGTGTGAAGAGAGAAATAAATATGAGGGCCACTGTGACAATCGCTATCGTGTGGCACACCTGGCAACGAACATAGTCTGAACTACCAATGGAGAATTCCATTGTGAATGCAGATACTATGTTGAAGGGCAGCACACAAGAGCATGCTAAAAGGTCTGCCAGTACCAGATTCATCAGTAATATGTAGGTCGGTTCCTTGTAGTGCTTCTTTATCATAATGAAAGCCAAGACAATGATATTCCAAGGTATTCCTACAGCTATTATCAAAGTCTGACAGATTGCAATTGCTAGAACACCATTTTCATGAAGAGGTCCTTCTTTGAGGATCATCCACACTTCAGAAGTAACATTAGTGTGGCTAAGCTCAGGGTCAGAGCAGGTGAAGTTAGGGTCAATATCTGCCATATACTTTTAAGAAACTGGCTTGTGGAAGTTTAACTGAACCCTTTTATATGCTATTGCAATGTCATCATGGAAACACAAACACATCAATAAATGAAGCAGGAAGTAACTGCTATAATTCAGCTTACCACAAATAAGAGAAGGCTTGGTGTATTGTACTTGGACCATGAGCTAGTGTAATAGCTCGTATTCTCGGTATAATATGAAATAACACTGTAGAGTGCTACTACCAACCCCGAGTTGCCAACTGTATGGTATCTATAGTTAAACCACTTTTTATACTCTGCCAGAGTTTGATAAGGCAAGATATTTCACTTTTAGGCTTAATTTTGACTCACTTGTGGCCCTGTGAAAATTAATTCACCTACTCGTGATACATCTTGCCATATCACACTCTGACTTATGTAATAGATTTTTTACAAGATATCTTCACAATTATTAGGTTCATGACATGCACAGCTCACAATATCTTATGGTTGATATCTCATGCCATATTGCACATGCACATTATTAGCAACCATCCTGATGGTGGAAGCACTAATTAAGTGATAGGCATTCATAGTAGACTCGCAAGCCAGACCCTTTACCATATGCCACTTAGATAGGGGAGTAGGGGTTAGTCCATGAGACTACATTCATAGATGACTTGGTGGCAATAAAAGCATGTTTCTATCATGTATAATTACTATTAAGGGTGGAAATATGCTTCATCACATACAATTGGTCAGCCAATTTTATTTAATAATTTTAAAAACTCAATCAATTTTTTTGGTTCATGTTGAATTTATCACATAATAGTGGGCACAATATATACTATGCATGAAATGTGAACTACTGAATGTTAAATTATATACTAAATTTTTACAGTTCAGCTCTAATAACTTACTATAGTCAGTCTCTCTAACAAGCTATACAAAAATATTGGCAATGGCTACATTTTCTTGTCAGCAACACTGTTTCTCAATAAATTGAGACTTCCACAGTCATTCTTGCATTCATTTTACAGCTATCTCCAGCAGTAATGCTTACTTCATACTTTATAAAAAAAAATTCTACTTAGATCACTCTTGCTTAGTAAACTCTTATTTCATTATTATCAAGTCTAAATGGTGACTCGATTTTAGCACAAAGGGCTTTTTTTAGATGTTCTACCACACACGTTGGTGATGCTGTACTGGATTTTCCCTTTGTCTACTATATCACTATCCTTTGCCGTGATGTTAGCTAGGACTGTTGCTTCAGTAGGAGTGTTCTGTGGAATAGATGTGTGATATTTGGAAGATGTGAATTGCGGAGTTTCATCACAAACATTCAACACAGTACTATTGATGAGCAGATGAACAGGCAGGTGAGGATTCAAGGTAGTGTTTTCTTTTGCAACTAGATACAGGACATAAATAATTGACTGTTCTTCTCTACCCAAGAGCTCAACCATCAGGTGAATACAAGTCACAAAGTTAGGTTCAGAACTTCTCTTTGCTCTCAGGGAGAAATGGCTATTATTCGATGACAGGGAGTAGTTCTGAGTGCTGTTGATGCCTTGGTCCATATAATCAGCAATGGAAGAACATAAGAACCACTTTGCTCTTCCCAGATTTCAATATTTAAGATCTGAAGATCAAATCTTGGTTCTTTGTTGTTTAAGTCAACAATTTCAAGGCTGAATGTATGATCGTGTAACAAAGTAAATCTGGGATATTCGTAATTTCTACAACTAAATTAAGTACTAGTTGTTCTACCAACTATATAGATATATTTTGTTTAGTAGTAGTCATTGTTTCAAGTACTCCTAACTACTCTATTTGTAGCAGGTCTCACATAAGAATATTCATTTATAGCTTAGCAGCTGCTAAATCATCAGCTGGGAGTGTGGGAAGGCCCTAGAGAGTTCAACAGCCAATTTTATACCAAGAGTTACCAACCCTAGTACAAGCTACTGCAGTGAAGATATCTAGCATAGAATAAGCCACTTACTACACTCTTCAAAGTGATATGGCAAGATATATCACTCAGAGGCTTTATTGTCACTCTACTTTGGCTTGTGAAAATAAATTAGCCTGCTCCTGAAATACTGTGCCATTATTTGCATTCTGACTATGTAATAAATACTACATATCTGAAAGTGTTATCTCTTGCTGTATTGCAGCTCATTGCCCTCAGATAGCTAATACAGTGTCGTAGCCACCCGTACCGGAAGTAATAGAAACGCGTACAATTCCTTTCAAAAGGTCACCTCATTAAAATGATGCTTGTGCATGGGCGTTCAATTTTTTTTTTTAGTTAGCAAGGAAGCCACACACGTGTTTGTCTTAATACTGTGGTGTGCTGCTCAGTCAAGCTAACAGCATAGAGTGAGGAAAAAACCAGACCATTTTAGCATCAGAACACCTTTTAATATGGCAAGTTATATCTTATTAATTCGGGACATAGCAATCTGCAACCAAATTAAACTAAAATAATTAGTGATATGTCATAGTGATTCGTGTATTTATGATATTGTAACTGCAAAACAAAGAAAAATGTTTTAAGTGATATTGAATGTATTATGATAATACTTTGTATGTTCAATCAAAGAGTTCAGTGCTAAGGAGAAGAGGTCCAAAGACGACGATCCATCCAGGCAGAAAATGTGGTCCTTGCCAGTTATGTTGCAAATCTGCTTCTTATTACATACACCTGTCCACTTGGGATCCTGAACTTTCAACAAAACTCCGGGCCATGGAGAAAACGATCACAGTTGACAGCTGTATTTGTCATGCATGTGAAAAAGACATAGAAAGAAAAATTAATTCAGGTGACTATGTACCAGGCTGGACATTACAGAACTAAGAAAACATAACACTGATGATGGGAAGCTAGTTCCACTGTGCCAGGTTCATTATAAACAAGTGCATCGCACAATCAACCCTCAAGTATGCATGTAGTGCACAATCGACCCTCACATGTAGTGCTAACATAAAGGGGTCGTACAGGTACTGCCCTAACACTGATGCCATTAAATATCATTTTTGTCAAGTCAGTGATATGAATTTGTACATCACTGAAAATGATAAAATATGCACAAGTTGTAATAATAGTCACCTCGAACGAATTGCTAGTTTTATAAATGTGCAAGTGTTTATCTGTTCATCATATGTGTTGTATTTTTCAACAGCTTACCAATAGGCATATTAGCAGTAGTTCCAATAGAATCAGGAAGTCCAACAGGAAACACAAACTACTCGGGACATTGCAATCTGCAAGCAATTACTCCCTTTTAAGCCATATCATCACTAAACATACTGTAATAGCTATCTCTGAAATTATTATTGTAACTGCAAAACGTGCTTACCTTTAGTTATGATCAGTTACAATTTTACTTCCTTCTTTGCTGAAACCAATACCTGTGATAAAATACCAGTAAAACTTTCTATCTTTCTGGAGTAGAACAAAAAATTAGCGCTATATACTTTTTAAAGTGTCTTGTGCTCTCTTTAGACACAAGAGAGCACAACCTACTAGTGACAGAGCAGAGCTACGCCCCAGTCACAAACACAACCCGCCCGTAACTCGATCCAATTTACTCTCCGCGAACTGACTATTTGTGCGCGACTCGCACAACTTGAACACGTACCAATTAACTGTAGCAGACAATTTACCACAAAGAGCTTTCACCTCAAAGGACTCAGTACTGTAGGGCAGAAGCAGCAGTGTAGATAATTAATAATTTTTTCTAAAAAAATATTAATAAACAACAATATAAAATCGTAACTCCATAGTAGCAGGGCCATAATCAAATACAATATGAAATGAACAAAATCAAAGGTTCTGAAGTATGCAATACTATCAAGTGGAACCAAGGAGCTGTGCCTTCTCATTGACCTCTCTACTGGAGAGCAATGTCCTCTCTTCTAAATAACCAGAATATAGTATTCTTCCCTTCAGGAGACATGACTTCTTAGGAGAGCGGAAGGTCTACTATTTTCTCCTCTGGAAAACAAGTAAGCCATGTCTTCTGCTCTGCACTTTTGTTGTGAACCTGCAAGTTGTATTCTAGAACCAAGGAGTTGTGCCTTCTCATAATGGGAGCTCATCTATTTCTATGAAGAGCATGCCAGCACCTTTCTCTCCTGTTAAGGTAGATTAGACAAAGTACTATGATCTAAAATTTGATTCAGGTCTTATTATAAATAAATCAATAAAATAATAATTGATAATAAACAGCCTAATTGATAAATATATATTATTGTAGAAAGAAAATAACATTTCACTCTCAGGCTTTATTTTCACTTGCCTCTGGCTCTTAAAAATAAATTAGCCTGCTCATGAAATATTTTGCCATATCACACTCTGACTCATGTTAATAAGTACTATTATATTTAAAATATCTTCTATATTATGTAAATTGCATTGCTCCCTTAGCAGTCTTGCGACCCAGACTTTTTATCAACTGTGAAGCAAAGGAAAAGGGTCTGGTTCACGAGACTACTACCCTAAGTGTAAGTCCTCAATTATCGACCGCATTTATTACTGACCTCTCCTACTTCTCTATTATCATCTTAGTAATAAACAGCAGAAGTACACTGATTTAAACTTACAGCAATCACTTAGGAGACTAGAGTGTGTAAGTCATTGGCAAGCTTTAGCTATAGCTTGTCAGCAACTGCTCCAGTAATACATTTGGTAAAGGGTAATCATAAGTGGAGATTACAATGGTGCATATTAAATAGCATAGTTTTACAATGTGAAGTTATGACTTACAATTCTTGAAAATTCTATTCCCTCCATGCATATGCAACCCTGTTTTCTTTTTGCAATTATTCATGTGCAATGTACAAAAAATAAATAAAAATTCAAAAATTCCAAAAATGTAGCTGAAGAGGTAAACAATGTGTGTCTAGCTAATGCATACAAAAGTTACAAAGTGTTACACTGTTATCATATAGTTAGCCATGCACGATATGCACTGAGCTCAAAATGTGCTCAAATGGATTTTACGTCTTATTTCATTCTTGTAGCGATAGTCAATCAGAGTCTTCCAATGGTGGAATATCAAATGGAGCATTGCTCCATTTTTTCAATTCAAACTTATTTTCTCCAAATTTAAACAAAAACTGCACACATTTGATGATTGGGTACTGGTTATCACTAGACCACACACATTTTACTCCCCAGTCAGCTCCACATTTCTTGCAGTAGATTTTATGAGTTTTATATATACTGTCTGTCAACTGTGCTGGAGCATGATGAGGCTTAATGGAGTATTTTTCAGCAAATTCTGGTGTTGAAACTGCAAATTGCGAATAAGGCTGCTCTCCAGCAACTCGAACATCTGATCCAAAACAAGCTTGTACTTTACACAATTTACAAAGGAGTTGTATTTGGTCACTAGCAAGCACTTTTTTCTGCTTCTGTTTTGCCTCTTTTTTCCTCTTATCATCGATTATTTTGTTCTGCAGTTTTTTTATCTCGCCAGCTAATGAATCGCCGTTTGGGAAATACCCATTCTTAAAAATTGTCTGAACTAAACGAATTAGTTCTTCATTTAAGATATCCTGATACTTTTGAGGGGAATGAGCTGAAATTATGGTATAGCACTCACTATTAACTGCCCTAGCTCTTCCCTCAGCTTGCTCCTTTTTAATATCACTGGCAATGTACTGATATCGCATGACAAGATTACAAGCTGGGATATCCAATCCTTCCTCTGCCACAGATGTAGCCATTAAGAGGTTGATGTCACCATTCCGAAATTGTTCAATAACTTCTTTTTGTTCAGCTTGTGTCATACTATCTTTCTTGTTGGTTGTATGTCCCACAATCATTCCAGGATGAATACCAGCCATTGCTAATCTCTTGCTATCTGCTATCCAATCAGACATGGCCTTTGCTTCATAACGTGTACGAACAAATACAAGACCTTTTGAATTCTTGTCATTCACAAATTTGTGGTACAAAACATCTTGTAATTTACTCATTAGAGGATTATCATGAGGCTCTAAACTCTCCAATCTTTCTATGAGACTCCTTCGAATTGTGGCATATTTTTGACGTGATTCAGAGCACGTAACATCAATTTTAAAAGAGTCTGATTCTTTTTTCAAAACTTTGATTGCGTCTTCACTTCGCAGATTCATATACACGCACAGAGTGCTGCAATAAGCTAATAGTTCTTTGTTGGCCCGAATAAGATCCAGAAAACTTTCATTGTCACTTAATTCCAGAGCATGTATATTTTGACGAATTTTTTGTAAATATTTGTGAGACCACCTTTTAATTCCAACACATTGAAACCCTTTCAAGTCTTTTTCAATTTCTTTCATAGTTTCTAAAACTTCTTGGACAAAAGGATCACTTGATACATCTCGTGGCTCCAGAAGAAGCCGGTCTAGTTTCGGAGCTTTTCTGTGCCTCTCAAGTTCTTCAGTATGCTCCACTACTGTTTTTATCCCACTAGTAGCATTCATGTGTGCTGCAAGCATTTTGAGATGATCCAAGGTAATTTGAAGATTCATACGAGGATTTTTTCCAGCTCCAGGAGATGCTGTCATTCCAATAATCTGTGTTTTTGGGTTCGAAGAACTGCAAGTAATTTCCTCTTCTACATAAAGCTTTAATACATTTGCATAATCTGAGCCTCGAACTGCAGAGTGGCATTCGTCAAATATCATCAAACTTAATTGTGAGAATTTTAAATCCTTTCTGAATAATTCTGAATATAGTTTTCCACCTGTGCAGACCGCAACATGGTTGGTAAGACAGGCTAGTGAGATGGTCTGCTGGGTTTCTCCAGTACATATTTCAACACTAGCACCAGGAATGTATCTTTCCAAGGCATCCTTTTGTTGTTCTGCTAAAGCTTTTGTAGGAACAACTAACAAAACCACCACGTTGTCAAGGTTTTGGTTTCTGTCAAGGTGGTCTGCAATTATACGAGCTGCTACTAAAGTCTTTCCAGTTCCAGTGGGTGCCACGAATATATAATTTTCTCCACGCAGACCTGGTGCAGCTAATTCTTCCTGATATTTGCGAATCTCTTGCCCAGCTTTTAATTGGATGCAAAATTTATTTGTACTGATAGATAGGTCTATAATAGAGCTTTCTTCACCATTGTTTTTCATTTGTTTTAAATGCGGTTCACCTATAAAAACATAAGAATTAATTTTTAAAATCAACTATTGTAAGAAGAGAACACTAAACCTCAATGCTATTCACAAACAGGAACTTCAAAATAACATTTGAATCAACCATATTAAGAAGATTTGGACATAATATTTTTATGACTATATTGAATTATACCATAGTTGCTGTGGTAACGGCCATGGATTAAGAATGTTATTCTGCTGTTAATTTGCCTCCAGTGTTGTATATTTCCCCTGCTGCGTGCGCTTTTGAACTGGGACAATTATCAGCTATAATTCTGACATTTCCGAATGGCAAAAGGCAAGTTTTGTTTCACACATAAAATTCTAAGTTTAGCTAGCTACATCATGTAGTTATAGCTACATTTTTCTTTTCCACTTTAAATGAATAAAAAAATAGATAAAATAATGGCATAAATACATACATATACATTAAAAATTTTTAAAAATACAATAAAAAGGGTATATGTTTAGTATTCAGTGTTCATGAACTCTTTTTCAGTTAGGCGGGTATTAGAACAAGTTAGAATAGTGGTAATGTTGATAATGTAACTATGTAAATTACTGAAAGATATTGCCAGGAACAGAGGTGTTTGACGATTGTGAATGCTGACCAAATTGATATTTATGCATCTTACTGGTCATTTCAGTTGCTCAGAGCGTTTGAGACTTCTTGATGCTGTTCAATTTTGTCTTTCGTAATTACGCAAAGTTTTCAGTGACTTGTGCACCGTTCTCTTCTGTATTATTACTCTGGAACCCCGCATCACACATTTGAGTAGCGGAGGTTGCTCTCAAACTATGGTTGGTAATTTCTCCCTCAATACCTGCCAACGATGGCTGCATTAGTAGATGATGAGGAAGATGGAACTACAGCAGAAGAACTAGAGGACGCAATAGGAACTAAAGTTGCATTTGTATGCGGGTGGATATCGGTATCTCCATCAATAAATTTCATTATTTACTCATAAAAATACTCGCCTGTCATTGAGTTAGTGAAAATAGTAGTGAAACTCTGGTATGAAATAGTTAACCCACGGCAATGTCAGGATTATCGTCCGATTACTGGTCCTCATCCTCGGGATCAAAGCAGTTATTGACAATAATCCCTCTGTGCCATGGGTTAACTATTACTTATATTATTCCCATAGCAAAGATTATGCAATTTACCTAACTATTATTGCATTGGCTGGATCTGTTCCACCTTGCTTTATAGCAGCCTTAGTTCACGACAGGTTTAATGTTACATTAACTTAAATTTAGCATGAGCAATACATAATTTGTAATTTAATTTCCAATCATAATTACTGCATAATCTTCATCCCTAGTCCTAGAAAGTAGCACTGTTTAGAAAATAATATATCTGCATGGTAGAATCCTCAGTGAATTATATTTAGTGAGGAATTACAAGCAACCTTAGAATTTATAATGAAGAAAGGGATGAACGTTGGAAATACATGGTACATGATTTGAACATTAATTTATGAGTGAAAAGTATAAGTTACCACGCAGTTTTCCCGTAAACTGTATTGCCCCTGCCTCGTGTTGGTAGATTTGTCCTTATAATTTTTCCAAAAACTTAGTTAGTTGGGGGGAGGGGGGGGCTGGCCCTCTTGCCTCCCACCCCCCAACCCACAGACTTGATTGAAAAATCAGTGACACTATGGCAGAAGGAAAGATTGTTTCCATTATTTTATTTTCAGGGAGAGAAGAACTAGCTACTCAAACTGGAAAGTTCAATGTAGGGTGGCTCTGATACAGGAACGCTTATAAGAATTGTTAAGGATGGCCGCACATGGCAACGCGCACTGCCTGTAGATCCAGACATTAATTTATTCCCCGCCAATACCCCACCATTCGATAATATATACGCGAGCAGAAACAATCGCGCAGTAGTAGCAGAAGTATACTTTGCGAATTTGTGGTGTTTTTAGTTTAGCTTATTGTTGTCTCGTAGCCATTTACAGCAACTCTCCATAGTCGTCTGAACTCACGTGGCAAGGTGCACCAGGCTGCCTCCCTCTCCTCCTATAGCTGTTCTCCAGGATCTGCGCACCTAAACTCAAGCGGATGGATCCAGCAGGCTCGATTTCTGAGGAGTGAAGACTTCCCAAGCTGTGCAGACCTAATACCTTCACTTCGGACCTTGGATTATCTCCAAGAAACTGCTCTCTCTTCTGACTCTCTTGTTATTGTTATGTTGATGTTTGTTTACTCTTGATATCGGCGGGCTCTTTTTAGAGCCAATACAAACCAATTTTTTTTTAATTGCTCGCGTACAAGGAGTACGAGACATGGGGGCGGGGCTATTTCTAGCATTGCGAGTGGAATTAAAAGTTCCAAATTTTATATCAGTTTTTTCTTGGAATCTAATAATGAGGGGACTAATGAGAACGACAAAAAAAAATTTACACACGGGTAAACCTAAAAAAATGAACTGCACCACAACGAGAATTTTTCAATATCCTATAAATAGAAAAAATTGTGAATAAATCATAAAGTAATATTGAAATGGAAATTGTCTTGCAGTAGAGTATTGGCTTGGCTAGTAGTGCACTAAATTGCGGAGCTCCAACTAACCACACCGCTAAAAATAAGTGCTACAAAGTTTTATAACCGGGCCCCAATATTTCTTCCAGATTTGCTCTAAAATTAGTGAGCGGCGCCTTCGGCAGGTACTTTGTCCTTGTGTAGTGGAGAAGCCCCTGTAAGTATAGAGGTTATGCAGGAAATGACGTAATGTATTTACGTTTAGGCCACGTGGCCATATTGAGTGGTAAGAACGAGTGGCAATGGGGAAGAGTTGCTGTGCTGTTGGTTGTTCTAACCGCTTCAGAGGGTTCTGGAGTAAACTTTTACAGATTTCCTGAAGATAGAGAAAGAAGGTTGCGCTGGATAGCAGCAGTAGGTCGTAAGGATTGGATGCCCACTAAATACACTTGGCTGTGTAGTGACCAGTTCATATCTGGAAGCAAAAGCAATGACCCGTTGTCTCCAGACTATGTTCCCTCAGTGTTTGCTTATGCTTCTACTCCACTAAAACGGAAAGCTGTTGAAGATATGGCAAGATTTAAAAGGAGTGCTGATGTCAAGAAATGAAGGAAAGAAAATACCATTAGAGAAGAAGCTGCTAGGCCTCTACTCCAATTGTCTGACACAGGTAATGGTGAAGAATTCTGTGAGCCACACAGGTATTGGAACCATGACTGATTTGTCTACAATTGATATTGAAAAATTATTTACAAAGCAGGCAGAGCTAGAAACACTGGTACAGGAATACAAGCATGAAAATGAGTGTTTAAAAGCTGAACAAAAGAAGCTCAGTGAGTTGTGCAGCACAATGAAAGGAAATGATGAACATTCAAAGAACAAAGAAAAGTTTAATGAACAAATTCAAGATTTGAAGGCACAAATTAATGAAGCAAGTGTTTCTCAGTCAACACTAGCGGGTAATGCTGGATTACCAGATTTTGCTATGCTGCGAAGTATTTTTCAACTTGTTTATCCAAACCCTCCAGGAGTAGGTCCAGACTCACTTTGTTTCAGCAGTTGTGTGCTGTGTTGATGAAATTTCGTCTTGGTCTAGGTGATCAAGATTTAGCGTATCATTTTCAGGTCGATCAAACAACAATATCACAATATGTGAAGAAAGTCCTTGACCATTTATATATTCGATTAAATCCACTTGTGAGATGGCCAGAGAGGCATGAGATTATGGAAACAATGCCTGTTGCTTTTCAAAAAAATTCAGTAAGTGTGTTACAATAATTGACTGCTTTGAGGTGTCCATTGAACATCCTACAAGTCTTAAGGCCAGAGCACAGACATGGTCAAACTATAAACACCACAATACTGTCAAGTTTTTGATAGGAATTGCTCCACAAGGCGTTGTGACATTCATTTCCAAAGGATGGGGTGGTAGAGTATCCAATGTTCATTTAACTGAAAATAGCGGCCTGCTAGACAAGCTCTCACCTGGCTGACAGAGGCTTTAATATTCATGACAGTGCAGGTCTCTATTGTGCAGAGGTCAAACTCCCACCCTTCACTAAAGGAAAGCCTCAACTAAACTTCTTTGTCTTTTTTATCCTGTGACAAGAAGGCCAAAACCACTTGCCCTTGGGTACACGTTGGATTTATAGACATGTGTGGAACCATTGAATTGGACAGTTATTATTTTCATAAAGAATCATCTTGCCAAATTCACCTTTTTTGCAGTAGCACCATAGCTGATTACTTTTATCATCCAATTCCACAGGTGTGGTGACATCAGAGCAAATTGAAGGTGGAAGCGAAACATTTTGTTCTTTAGAGAACCACTTTCCAACAAGTTCAGGAAGAATTCCAACCTTGATGAGCTCATTTGCCTTCATAAAGGCATAAGTGATAAATGGTTCGTCCAAGTAAATTCTCTGCACAAATAAATCCTGCTCTTGCCAAACCACAAAATCTGAGTATGATGCAGAACAAATTTTAATTTGAGCCTGAACTTGGAAATGATAGCTATGATATACATCCAGAAAGAGTAACCAAGAAAAACTTGTGACTCGCTTGCCTTACGAAGAAAAGATTCACTTTGACATGAATAAGGGCATTTGATTTCCAGAACTCCAGGCTTACAGCAAGCACATTTAATTGTACCATCCGGTGATGCACCTAAAAATGGATAGTTTGGGTCAAGTACTAATCCGCTTTTTGAAAGTGAGAAGTTCAAAAGTTCACTTATTGCCTTCTTTTTGTATGCAGCATAAGCAATCTGTTCATGCTCACACCCATAGTAAGTAGCTTTGGAATAATACTTAGTGGTTTCAGGATAATAGTGAGTATACAGTGGAAAGTTTGAAAGCGTATGAAAGCCTTGATTCATACAATTTTTTGTGAATGGTTGGATCACTAATGTGAGAGCAGTACCTGTTCCTGATTCAGAGTCACATTTAGTAATGGCTTCAGTTCGCCACTCTCAACGACTTTCTGTACCTCCAGCTACTCCATGGGTTCTTGCTAAAAAAGATGGGACTATAATTTGTGCCCATTGCACTTGCATGGCTGGGCTTGGAGAGGCATGTTCGCATGTTGCTGCCCTTTTATTTACCTTGGAAGCAAATACACGGTTTAAAAGAGGGCAGTCATGCACTTCAATGCCATGTTCATGGCTTCCTCCATCCTTTCACAATGTTGAATATGCTGAAATAGCAGCATTGATTTTATAACTCCAACACTCTGGTTGTTTGAATAAGATAACAGAAAATGTCCAGATATTCTACGGCTGGCCATTTTCCCCATGTATCTTGATCAACCCCCGCTAGATCATCCAGGCAAGGGTCTTTCAGACCTCCAAGCTTAGCAATTTTTTCTTTCTATTTCTCCCTAGAAGCGTCATCCAGGGAATGATAATAAGGGAAGGAAATAGCACCTTCGGGAGAAGCCATATACTCAGCCAAACACTACCTGCGCGAATGATAGTTGGCAGAAAGGCCAAGAGAAGCCACACTACTCAGGGATTTTTTTAGAAAAATTGCTAAGGGGGGGCAAAATAGAGATTTTTGTTAGCAAGGGGGGGCATGCATGTGTCAGAGTGCATGCATTAATTGTGTGTGTGCCTGTATTAATTATTAATGTGTGTGTGCCTGCTTAAGTGTGTGTGTGCCTGCTTAAGTGTATGTGTGCCTGCTTAAGTGTGTGTGTGCCTGCTTAAGTGTGTGTGTGCCTGCTTAAGTGTGTGTGTGCCTGCTTAAGTGTGTGTGTGCCTGCTTAAGTGTGTGTGTGCCTGCTTAAGTGTGTGTGTGCCTGCATGATCCAGCTTGAATAGCAGTGACCTTGCAAAAAAAGGGTGAAAAGTAATGTAATTGACATGTCATATTGACACCTTTTTATGATTGTTTGCACCTGCAATAGCTGTACACAAACTGGAGACAGTTGCCAGGCCAGCACTTGCAAGCACAACCACAACAGTTGTGCTTGCAAATGCTGGCACAACCCTGTCAGCCTATATAAGTCTGTGCTTGAGTAGCTTAGTTAGTTAGTTCAAGAAGTCTTGAGAAGATGGATATTCGGCATTACTTTAGTGCAAGCACTTCAAAGCAGTCTTCTACACCAGCATCTACTAGTAGTAGCAGTGAAGATGAGGAGCCATTGTCTTCTGATAGCCAAAGCCTAGAGCCACCTCCAACTAAAAGAAGTCTTTCCAGCACGGCTAACTATAGAGCTAAGTCGAAGTATAGAACAAAATCAGGCCAGCGGAAGTACAACAAAAAGTGGGAAAAGCAGTTTCTTTGGTTAGAATATGATGAAAATTACCGCGGAGCATTCTGCAAAACTTGTCGAAAGTACGATCATCATCCTTCTCAAAAGACAGGTGGAGCATGGATTACAAAGCCATTTAAAAATTGGAAAAAAGCGGTTGAGAAGATTCGTGCCCATGCAAAGAGTGATACTCACATTCGCCGTTCCGAAGCTGAATTGCTGGCTACTAAGAAGGAAGTATCCATTTTAGAGCAACTGCGGAGTGTCACAGAAGAGCAGAGGATCAGAAACAGGAAGGGAATTAAGGCACTTTTGCGATGTACTCACTTCCTTGCACGAAATCACATTCCTCACACCACCAATTTTGCTGCTCTGGTTAATTTGATTGTGTCTTGTGGTGATGATTTAAAACAATTTACTGAAAAATCTGCAAGAAATGCTACCTACACCTCTACAGATTCTGTTTCCGATTTTCTGGAGGCACTGGGATTGTGGGTAGAAGAATCTCAGCTCAAACGCCTTCGCAAGGCTCCTTTCTATAGTGTGATGGCTGACGAATCCACAGATATATCAACAATCGAAGAGCTTTCTCTTTGTTTTCGTTGGGAGGAAAATGGAGAACCCGTTGAACATTTTTTTGACACCATTCCATTGAAAAAAACTGATGCTGCATCTATCTATACCACTTTGACTGACTGGTTCAAGCAGAAGGGTATTCAGCCTACTAAGCTTGTCGGAATGGGGTTTGATGGAGCAGCAACGTTTTCTGGAGTCATAACTGGAGTCCAGGCGAGACTCAAGAAGAATTCTCCTCGAGCTCTCTATGTTCACTGCCATTGCCACTTACTCCAACTTGCTTGTGTTCAAGCTGCAAACCACACTCCTGGAATTGAGCATGTTTACAAGACATTGCTCACTCTATGGAAATTTTTTCACTACTCTCCCAAAAGAGCAGAACACCTGAAGAGTGTACAGCGTGTGCTTGACCTACCTGAACTGAAGGTCACAAAACCGTCCGACACCCGTTGGTTAGCTCATGAACAATGTGTCAAGGCAGTGAAAAAGAGCTATGCTTCCATTGTGATTGCTCTTGAGACCTTCTATGAGCAAACACATGAGCCAGAAGCACTGGGGCTCAACAAAGCTCTATCAAAGAAGTCTACTGTGATGGCAATCTACCTCCTTGACTTCGTGCTGCCCCAAGTTGCTAAACTAAGCAGATGTCTTCAAGCAGAAAAGCTCGACTTGACCGCTATTTCTGGTTTGGTTGATTCTACTCTGCAAACTCTTCATGAATCTTTGTTACCTGCTGCAAATTGGGTGCTGGAGCTACTAGATGCCCAAGATGAGCTTCAAGCTATCGCAATAATTGACTCTGAATCTATCACTTCCTTTCAAGATAAAGTGGCTAAACCCTTCGTCACTGACTTGAAAGAAAATATTTCGAGGAGATTTTCTTCCCAAGATATTGTAGCATCATTTAGTATCTTTGACTCTTCAAAGCTACCACAAAAAGACTTTCCTGATCTGTCGTCATATGGGGATGAATTCCTTGGTGTTCTTGAGGACCACTACGGCAAGGAACTTGCAGCCAAGTCAGTAGAGGGAGAGGAATTTACCGTGCCAGCTTTAGTTTCCTCTGACATTCGCACAGAGTGGGTGACATTCAGGAGATACATCACTACTCGGCCTAAGGAAGACAATACGAAATTGCTGATGGAATTAGCTACCAACAGCATGCTTGTACAGATGTTTCCCCATCTCAGTGACCTTGCCAAGGTGTGCCTTTCGCTTCCTGTTGGGACAGCATCTGTGGAACGAAGCTTCTCCCAAATGAAGATGATCAAAACAAGGCTAAGGAGTCGTCTTGGAGAACAAAATCTAGCTCACCTGATGAGAATAGCAATAGAAATGCCTGAAGAACTTCCAGATGACATTGTAGAAAGTGTAATCGATATTTGGAACAGAAAGACTAGACGTATTGCTGTATAAATGTATTGCTGTATAAACGTATTGCTGTATAAATACACTTATATTTTGCTTAAATAAAATTGTTTGTTGCCTAATAATTAGACTAATGGATATAATAATTTAAAAAAATGCAGTACATAGTCACACAGGTCTATTTAGAATAATGAAATTTCATTTCAAATGCTCAAGGGGGGGCACAAAATCCTCTAGGGGGGGCGAATGCCCCCCCCTGCCCCCCCCTAAAAAAAACCCTGCTACTGTAAAATCACCACACGCACCCCAAACATTTTGCCACTCAAAATGGCGACGTAACAACTGTTGCTAAGTAAACGTAAGCATTACATCACTTCCTGCATAATCTCTATACAATAGTAGTAATCGTGCATAGCAACCATCAACAAAAAATTGTGTAGGCGGTGTGCGGCCACCCTTAAGGCTCAGAAACAAGCTCAAGTAAATCTGCCAGAGCTGCTCAAGTTTGCTTTCCTGCCAACTTCAGGAACCCAATAAGGTAGGGAATGGTCCCAATCTGGTAAAGTAGGGAAAAGTCCCAATCAGGGTAAAGTTGTTTGTGCTGAAAGCTTAGCACAATCTTCACAAATATGTTTGTGGGATACTAAATTGTTTACCTTTCCTTTACCTATCATCATTCAACTAACTGAGCAGGTGACATTGGAGATTAAAGATCTACTTCTAGGTTTTACATTTTGCATAGTACAATGGATGAGCTAGTCCAAGTTGAGTTGGCACGACCGCAAGCGCGTTAATTGAGGAATGCATTTAGTACACCGGAAGCAATTTAGTCATGTGAATCCAAGTCAATTAAGCACACAAATGTCAACGTTGCACGTAAATAATTTTTTTTCATTTATGGAATTTTCAGGCGCTGTACAGCTCATCTCGTCTGTTTTCAATTATATTTATGTTTCTTACGCGCAGATAATGTACAGCAGATGGAAAACGCAAACTGGTGGGGCGCTCTTCTAAAGAGACAGGATTAAAATCAGTCGATTCTACCTACTGTATCCCAAGAAATATTCTGATATTCACAGGATTCAGCAGTACAGCACTGTTAACTTGTAGCTAAAGTTACTAGACTTTCTTGTTAAATAAAATTATCAATTGTTTCATTTATTTATAATATGTATATGGAAATTGATGAAATGATAGAATTTAAGTAGTACACATACACAAAATATAGTTGTGAGATCAGAGTTGAAGGTGGAGTGCTGCCTGAGTTGGTCCTAATCCTTACAATAAACGGCATCTATAGCAGTGAAGAAAAGGAATTGGCATAAACAACGCTTTGACAAGCACACAATTTAACGGCAAACAGCCTAAGTGTGGCTGTTTTACAAGTTGCTAGCTATATGATAGCTATATCACTGTAATATATTGGCTATACGTCATTTGTTATTGAACAGGTAGACAAATAATCTTACCAACATCCTATCAGGTGGTCCCGTACTCTCTGCGACAACAGAACACTCCGCCTATCCTGTATCCACACTCGCAACCTAAGCTAATCGCGATATAAAGCTAGAAACGCAGCAATCTGAGAAGAAGCCGCTCATTGTTTACAAAATTCTTAATGAAGACAGTCCGCGTGATCAATTGAGCCTTACCGCGTGACTAAAAGCGGGCGCGTTTTGAGCGGGAAACCTGTGGTTTTTTTCTATTCCCATAGACTTTTGTATTGAGTTTTGGAATAGCACTTTCTCTTCGGTTTTGGAGTTTACTGAGGGAATATTTTTAACCGCTTCGGCGCGAGCTTTCCAATGGTGCAAATCCCGGATGCGTAGCTGCTTCCGTTCTAAAGTTATTCAAGTTTTCTTGCAGCCAACTCAACTTGGACATATAGTCAACGCCAAGGTCGAATATGTATCATTATCCAGCACAGCACAGGAGAAAGTTTGGATGAAATAACTTAATACTGAATCCATCAAATGTCCCTAAAAAACCTGCCCATAACTCAATCCAATTTACTATGTGTTGTATATGGTGAGTTACTTTATGGTGAGAAGGTACAAATAGTAAACATTACTTTCAAAATAATCCTTAAGTAGTGCATAATTTTTCACTTTTTATCAAAAGCTTTGATTAGCAACTTCATAAAATATTATCACAAATTTTAACTTCAACCCTGCCAAACTCGTACTCAAATTGCGGATATTACCTGGAATCTCACTTGCCGTTGTTTCCTCAGATAGAGGATGCTTGCCTATACAATGGTCACTCATTGAAGATAAACCTGCACAATACATAACATATTTACTCATAATTACTCCTAAATAATAATTCTCAGTGTACAAATCTCTATCAACTCGTTAAAAACAACAACAACAGTATTATCACCTGGCTATAAAAATTGTTTAATTTTTTTTTTAACTTATACTAGTAGAAAATGTAGTCAAATATTTCAACTCTGTCAAGTCCCTCCAATAATTAAGTTTGTTTCGACATTCAAATCTTACATGTGTACATATTGTATTTTTTAAGACTAGAAAAAATTCCTGAGGCTTAGTCATAATTATTTTCTTATACAGTATAACAAAAATAAGTGTCAAATATAGCAAAAATAAATGTCAAAACAAGACCAAGTCGTGGAAGATGACTCAACAGAAGAAGAGAATTTTGCTAACTAAGCATTATTCTAATAAGCTCAGTTCATCATGAGAAAAGCCTCCACTGAGTGTGCACCGGGACAGATGCTAGAATATCATGAATGTCCCAGCCAAATCGGGTTGGTTGGGACGTATGCAAATGATTTCACTTGAGACACAAATAAATGGTTGTAGCCTAGCTATGTTAAAACCACCTAAGTTATTCAGCAGCACACTAAATAACCTGGCAGTCATGATACTCTAAATAAACCACACTCTGGCAACAAATAAACTACACTCTGGCAACCATGCTTGTGGAGGGGGAACTTTTATTGTGGTAAAGAGCCTCCATAGACAACCATTACCACGGCTTTGTGCTGATAATCTCCAGGACACGTAACCAGGAATTTCCTGGATTTTGGTTGTCAACCAACCCGACTATATTTGGCTAAAACCAGACTGACCAGCAAGTTATGTATGTGTAAACATGCTAGAATTAACTTGGGACAAAAATCTAGGGGGGGAGAGGGAGAAGTGGGAGGAGGTTAGAGAGAGAGAGAGAGAGAGGTACAGCTGCTATTTTTTCACTAATTTACATACAATGAATGCTGTGTCTAAAATGCTAATTTCATGACCACAGCTTGCCTATTGATTAAAAAAAAACTGCTACATTACTAGCAATCTATCTAGCTATTTTTTTAAGCATGCACTATCACTACCTAGAGCCAATGAATTGGCCCTTTAGTTTTTGGTAATTAAGCCATATTGCAGCAAAACTCGCTACAAAAGTGCTTACAAACCTTCCTACAACTCCAGTTTGTCACGAGACCAAAATTTAGTTACTCTTGCACATTTTATTGTTAATTCTGTGATACTTCAGAATTTGAGGTACTTGACTGGTGTACAGCTGTCCAGCTGAAATTGGGACAGTTGGGATCTAAGCATTTATTATAGCCAATAACTTTTGAAGTAGTTTGGAGCATTGTTACGATATGTGTGTATTGAATTATTACATAACAATATGTATATGTGCCTTAAGCAGTCATTGCATTATTATTTGGAGCATAGTGTGTGTATATGTGTGTGTATTATATATATATATATATATATATATATATATATATTTATATTTATTCCACCTTAGGTACCTTTACAAATGATATCTCTAGGTATATGACTGCACACAACTATACTGCCTAAGCTCATTAACCTTGTAGTTATATCAATAGGCCAAACTTGTCACTATTCCAGGTTTTCACAGCTACCTTCCATTTGGTAACTCCCAGCTGGGTTAGAGCAGCTGCTAAAATATCAGCTCAGTCCTAGTACTAACTACAGCAGTGAAGAGGTCTAGTGTGGAATAAACCACTTATTACACTCCCAGGCTCTATTTTCACTGGCCTCTGGCTCATGAAATATTTCACCATATCACACTCTAACTCATGTAATAAGTATTATATAATACATATATATATATATATATATGTGACAGGCTCTGGGAAAACCAGGCATTTCTGGCAAAAATTGAAATTGAGATATAGGCTCCAGAACTAAAGTCATCGGAAAAATTCTTTCTTTCTCCTATTTTTGTTTTTTGCAGAATTAGTCTTAGTGACCCTTACTCTTAAGTCTATGCCAAATTTCAAATGTCAAAACAACCTAAACGACCTCAAGCGTGCCGTGGAAAGACAAGCAACTTTTTATTCTCTCTCGTTCTCGAAGTACAATAAACGGGGAATGGGTGGAGTTTCAAACAAGCAGCTAAAAAAACGGCATAGCTTTGAGACTATTGCATGCAATCTACAGCTTACCTCTGGCTGAAAGTTTACTACTACATCGAGTAGAGTAGCCAAGGATTCCGACAAGACAGGCTCCGAGACGCTCTGAAAGCTAAAAAGAACTCTACGCAAAACTTCGTTAGTTGCCGTTAAAAAGCGGCTGCACAATATAATTGCGTATGCGGAGTACGCCGTTAAGTATACGGAAACGTTAATTATACCGGAAGTGGAAATTCAATTTATGTTTTCACGATTTCTAGTTCAATTGCTTTGCTGAATACAGCCCAGTTCAACTGCCAGTTTCTGTGCCGGTCAAAGGTTTTACCCTCCAGTATTTTAGCACTAAGTTGAGATAAATTGTAGCTTTTTATTAACATAAAAAACTCATTTTTTTTGGTTTGCCAGAAATGCCTGGTTTTCCCAGAGCCTGTCACATATATATAATTTTTTTTTAAATTATTGTCATTCACCCATGTACATGATACTCATCTCATTTATTTTTATCTATACCTTCAGATTCAGTAAAGGAACTTTGTTCAATATTGGTCGAGGAACAAGATTTCAATATTCCTATATAAACACATACAAGTTTTTAATGTGATAAATAGTCCATTAAACACTGCAAGTCATTTAAACAACACATTTATATAGCTATTTATTTCATTTTTACTGGAAAAAATGTTCAAAACAAAAACAAACAACATATTATTATCATACCTATTTTCATCACTATTGTATTGGTGAGCCACATGTCACACTAACCAACATACATACATTAGAATCAGTGTTGGTGTATTTACATCATAGTTGAAATGTTAATCAGATCTTTGTAAGCTTAAGGTCATAAAGTGATTACAGCTGCAGTAAGGACATCTTATAGGAAGACAGATATAATAGCTATTAACCACTTTCATTGGACTCTGTATAGTTAGGAACCTGTCTTGATGGTGGCGTGGGTATGTGTTGGTGCACTCAGATGGGCTAGAGGTGTCAAATTTTAATGTTATAAGTATTAACCCTTTAATGACAGATAGGGGTCGAATCGACCTGGTCATACTGGGGTTTAGATCGACCCCTTTTTCTCGTGCATGTTTCGCGTATAAGCGTTATTATCTAATTAAACAAATTCATAAAGGCTTATGTAATTTTGCTCAGAAGATGTTAACATAAACACATTCAAACACAACAACACTATTGTACCATTACAGTATCATCAGACAATACTAGCTATTGATATGTACCATTACAGTATCATCAGACAATACTAGCTATTGATATGTACCATTACAGTATCATCAGACAATACTAGCTATTGATATGTACCATTACAGTATCATCAGACAATACTAGCTATTGATATGTACCATTACAGTATCATCAGACAATACTAGCTACTGATATGTACCATTACAGTATCATCAGACAATACTAGCTATTGATATGTACCATTACAGTATCATCAGACAATACTAGCTATTGATATGTACCATTACAGTATCATCAGACAATACATTGCTAGCTATTGATATGATTTTCTTTGGAATAATAGTGACACTATTTATCAATTAAGCCTCACAGACAAATACACCCTCATACTCGGTCTATACCTTCAAGAATTTCAATGGCGTCTGAATATAATTTTTTATCTTTCTCCAGTACTTTTTTCATGGTGACCAAATGTTTCATAGATAGCTCCACTTTTATCGTTAGAGATTTCATCAAAATTTCAGCCTTACTGCCTTCATTGAGTGTTGTGCCGGTAATTCTGTCATAATCATGTTCAGATAGCAATCCTTCACAATTCATTTCTCTGGCAAGTTTATTAATGTCAAACATCAGGCACTTCACAAGCTTAGAACTGTTTTCTTTTAGCAGCTGTACCGGATCACCGCTTGACATAGGACTCTGCATATTCACTTAAAATAAATATCCTGTGGAAAAAATAAGAATGCAAACAACATATTGGAAATGCTTCACACAATCCAGAATTATAAAATAACCATGGAGCCGTGTACAGCTACACGTCTTGTTTGAATACTTGAGGACAATAAGGTTATTGCATGCTACTAGATGAAACAGACACTATAAATTATGCACATGCACTGAAAAATACTCACATGCTTTTGCACTTAACTAATATGTGACCGTCTACGGGAAAACCGGGCACAACGCGGCGTGCGTAAATATCGAGAAAAGATCGATCGATTTCTTTAAAATGTATTGTTTCAAGCCGACGGAAGGGAACGGTTAGGTCTATTATAGTGGGAACGACTTAAGCTACGACGATAAAACTTGGAGAGCTCAATATCTGGACGCCGACAACTCTGTAAGTGCAAAAAAAAATTTTTTCGAAGGGTGCCGCGTTGTGCCCGGTTTTCCTGTAGACGGTCACATATGGAAATAACTTACTATTATCATAATATCCTTTCATACATAATATTCATAGGCATGAACCGTAGTGGCCATGGCCATTACATTATACTCACATGCTTTTGCACTTAACTAATATGGAAATAACTTACTATATCACAATATCCTTTCATATATAATATTCATAGGCATGAACCGTAGCGGCCATGGCCATTACACATTTGAGAACTGTCTAAATCTGTATAATCACTCTTGTGCATGCGCATTTTTTTTTTGACACCTGATAACTATAAAGTCACGAAGAAAATGGATTCCTTAGCCATGTATCAGATAGTAGTTTTTGCCGCTTCAGGCTCATCAGCCTGAGGCATTTTTGTTTCCGAACGAGCTTGCATTGTAAGAATTTTCCAGTCTTCTAGGAAGGTGGTCTTGTAGCAACTTATAGAGCAATCTCCATCATTTGATAGAGCCAGTAAAAAAGGGAGATTCAATGATACTAATTTTGTTTTCCTTACTAAGTGTTTTTCAACTGGGAAAATGGCACAGTCAAATTTGATATCCATGACTCTAGTGTGAGTTCCACAAGGAACCAGTTTGAAGATGAAGACTTTAGCTACCTCCTACTGAATTCACTGCAGCAAAATAGGTCTTTCCCAACAAGTTAAGAATGACAAATTGGATAAAAACTGTATTCTCTCTCTCTTTCACATGCATTTTAAAGAATACAGAATTAAAAATATTTGGTTGCCACAGGGAATCGAACCCAGGACCACTTCCTTAACGCACAAGCGATCTTCCACTGAGCTACGACAACCAGCCGGCAAACAAACACTCCAATTCTGTATTTATACTGTTAAGGGTTACTGCATGCTATGCTACAGTCTCGCTCTCAACAGACCAACAAAAAATCTCTTTTTTCAAAGATTCTTTTATCCGTTGAATTTTTTTACTCCACTACTTTACAAAAAAAAAAGGATAAAAACAGCTAATGATTACGTCAAACTTAAAAATTCTTATTTGACACAGTATAGTTTTCATCAACTTTTCATCACTTTACTAATACATAAACTTTTGGATTGATTACTTTTAATCATTTAAACCCCACCCAATATTGTAGGCGTGGCAAATACGGTAGCTTGATTGGTCTTTACACTTTAAAATTGCTTCCTACACCCATGTGTATCAAATGTATTATTTCTCAATACAATAAGAGTAGCTGTCAGCTAATCAAACCAAGACCTGCTTGCTTAGCCCACAAGCATATTAACCCGCTAAACTATGACAACCATTTTACTAGAATACATCTAATGCAAGGCTGAGAAAGAAATTATGAAGTAATTATATTGATAAAATACTAGTTTTTGAAATGATTATAGTTAGCTACAATAATGAAGATAACGTGCACTATGGGAAGATCAGGTTTAAATAAGCCTCACTGACTACAGTGTCGTATATATTAACATGGCATTACTGATTTTGCTTATGACCAGTTATAACACAACAAATTGGTAGTGCATGCATCTGCATGGCTTAACTGCCAGCAATTATTTCCTCCAGTTAAACATTACACTTTTCCCACACATGTCCTAAAGTTGCTCTGGACTGGTGTATGGAAGGTGTAAGAAATTGTATCGGATAGCTAGTTGCCCCATGCTGAAAGAACAGGAAATCCCAATAGTTTTCCAGTTCGCAGTGGTTCGAGACCGTACGGTAGTCAACTGTACGTATAGCTAAAAAAAGAAAAGAAATAAAAACTTACTTAACCACGTCCTGGACGAACAAGATCACTCAATAAACAGAAGAAATATACTTTCAAGTTTCACCCGCGTACGCATTTACCTTGCATCAATACAGAAGATAGAGGAAGAAAATTTTAATATACCCCGTGCCTATTGACTGTTAATTAGAACACCGTTCGTTAGTTGTTTTTTTTCTGTGGCCAGATTTTTTGTTTGCTATTCATATAAAGACAAAAGTGTAATAACTATTATTTGAAATAAAAAAGATATTTTTAAAAAAGTGTATCACAGTGAGCTAGCTAGCTAAAGGTGTACAAAGTTGTGCTTTAGTTTTTGTTCAGAGGTTTCACCTGAAAAGGTACATCAATCCATTTCTTAAAGAGACGAGAGGAATCTCCAATCTTAAAAATGAAACTGCTGCATTTAATAAGTGGGTAGTGATCATCACTCAAAGATGACACTGCCTGCACGCCCCAGTCACAGTCACACTTGACACAGTAAATCTTGTGTGTTTTGAAGATTGTTTCAGTAATTTTGTCTGGCTTGTGGTGACGTTTTATTTGAAATTTCTCTCTAAATTCAGGTTGTGGGACCAAGTATTGACTAGGACCATCTTCATTCAAGGTACAAACATCAGATCCCTTACAAGCAAAAACCTTGCACTTTTTGCAGAGTAACTCTACAGAGCAAGCTGAATTAGATTTCTTTAGCTTCTGTATCTCTTCATTTCTTTTCACTTCCCTCACTATATCTCGCTGTATTTCTTCCAACTCTTCCTTTAATTGACCACCAGTGGGGAACCTACCACTCTGAATAATAGCCTCCACCTGCATCAATAATTCTTCATTCCTGAGCTCTTGATATTTCTTAGAAGAATGACTGGAAACAATAGAGTAGCAATTGCTGTCTTCAGCTCTGGCCCTTCCTTCCGCCTGTGCTTTTGCTATTTCATTGGATACATACTGATACTGTAAGACGAGGTTACACTCTGGAATATCCAAGCCTTCTTCTGCCACGGACGTTGTTACTAAGACATTAATTTTTCCCATATGAAATTGTTTCAGTGTTGCTTCTTGCTTTGCTCTGGTAAAATCATCACCCTTATTTCTGTAACCAGTGATATTACCAGGAACAATGCCGACTTTCTTCAAGTGAGGATTATTGGCTATCCAATCTTTCATGGCAACCGTGTGATCTCTCAGGCGAACAAAAACTATTGCGCGTGACAAATTATTTTTCTGAAACTGTTTAAGCAAAATACTGCCGATCTCATCAAGCATGGGGTTTTGCTTTGGAGGCAAACTGCTAATTTTCGACAGCAGCTCATCATTCAATACTTTAAGACTCGTTTCTATGGGAGTGGCTTTATCTGCAGCAGGAAATTCTTCTGCAAACTTGTTAATAACTTTGATTGCATCCTCACTCCTCATATCCATATAGACACTGAGAGCACTGCTGTAAGCATACAGTTGATCAGATGCACTAATACGATCCCTGCAATCTTCATCGATACTCACCTCTTCAATGTAAATGATCTGCTTTACCTTTGTAATATAATCTTGAGACCACCTTCTTGACTTGCAATGTGCCAATTTTTGTAAAAACTCTCGTTCTATTTTCTCCATAGCCTGCAGTACTCCAGCAATGAAAGGATCATCGGTAGTTTTCCTTGGCTCAAGTTCCAGGCACTCCACGGTTGGCCTGTTGCTGCACCTCTTTAACTCCTCTTCATATTTTGTCACAGTTTTGATACCACCGCTTGAATCCAGATGAGCCATGAGATTCTTTAAATGTTTATATGTTTTCATTACACTCAGGGAGCGCTTTTTTCCTGATCCAGGTGAGGCAGTCATGCCTATGATTTGTGTCTCTGGTAAAGTGGACAATCTCCTGGCTTCAAACTTCTTCTCAAGGTAAAGCTGCATGAGTTGTGCATACGGATCTTCCCCGACTGTACGATGACACTCATCAAGTATGAGCAAACTAAAATGTGAAATTGATAGCTTGTTATGACACAATTCTTCGTGCAGCTTACCAGCTGTGCATACTGTCATGTTATTGGTACTAATGCTTTCCGCCAAACCGATTTTGGAATCTCCAGTAACAATGCCAACTCTAACTCCAGGGATGTAAGCCTCTAGCTTTAGTTTCTGTTGATCAGCTAGTAGTTTCGTAGGAGTAATGAAACCCACATGACATCTTGGATTGTTCATGTTCTTGTTGAGGTGATCAGTGATGACGATTGCCCCGACTAATGTCTTGCCACTGCCTGTAGGAGCTACTATCATGCAGTTCTCACCCTGTAACCCAGGCTCAGCAAGTTCGTGCTGATAGTTACGAATTGCATGCCCCTGCTCCAATTGAATATGAAAGGGCTCAGTTTTCTTGAGAGGCATTGAAACTTTAGGAACTTTAATACTTTCCAGTTGGTCATGCACGAGACAGATGTCAGCTGATGTTTGTGGATTTGCTCCAGTTTCATCGGACATTAAAGGAGATACGGTGGAATCACCTGCCATAAAGATTTTTTTTAAAAACAATTGTGAGCAGTATTGATAAACTATCTGACAAAACATGCATGCATGAAATGCCAAAATTCAAATAACAAACTTGACATGCCTGCAATTGCAGAATCTTTGTAGTCATCTTGTAGAGAAGCAGTGGAAAAACTCCTGATGTGGTCACCTATCTTCTTGTAGCCACAGTATCCCAAAGCTACTGCTAGCTTGTCCCAAGATGGATCTTCACAGTTGTGTAGCCAATGATTGATAACTTCAGTGAAGATTTCCTCAGATTTTCTGCAATCATGTTCGATGTCATCCAATATGTGCTGAGGAATGTCTAAATACTCTCCCAAGCTCCTCGCTTTCGAGAATGGAAGTCCATGATCGTGAGCAATTTTCTTTATGTTTTTGAGATTCAATACCTTATGGGGGGAGGGAATGAGGGAAGAGGGAGGGAAGGAAGGAGGAAGAGACATATATGTGAAAAATGTGTGTATTCCATTAGAATCATGCACAATTAAGTTAGCACTCACGGTATCATCCTTAGTAGCCTCCATTTATAGCTATGGTAATGGTGAACCTAATGAACAGTGAAATACATGTACATTCAACTAAAATTGCACATATTATACCAACCAAAGCTAATGGCTATGGTCACACTTCATGCTAAAACTACAGTTTTTATGGATTACTTTATAAAAGAAAGTGATCTGTCTCATTCATGAAAAAGCTGTCTTACTTTCATATTCCAATTACAGATAATCAGTACAAGAAGTTGTCATTTATTTCCATCATGTATAATAGCTAGTTCAGGGCCGTAGGCAGACTTTTCAAAAGGGGGGTTACAATCTGACCACACCCAAACCACACCTCTTAATTAACTAACATCCATTATCAAGAAAATTGACATAAAGACAAACCATTATATTAAAACTAAATAGCACATTGAATTTTGAGAGAATCATGAAAACATAAGTGTATTATGTCAGCAGCTGCTTTTTCTTTGTGGGCACTAATGGTGATTAACAACTACTGACAGACTTCCATGAATATCATTAATTTGAAAGGGGGTTACATGTAACCCCCTGAACCCGCCCCCCTGGCTACGGCCTTGTAGTTAAATATGGGAGATTTTAACTCTAGTCGCTTCAACAACTTGGTTGGTTCCTTACCTCCTTAGATCCTATCTATTCATGTTTGGCAGGAACTGGGCCGGCTATCAGGCGTCCTAGCTGGTCAGTTTGCGAATGCATCTGGCCCGCGCCTGTGACCAGCTGGGATTCCCCGCTTAGGGGGGAGGCCCCTTCTGCGCGAATGGCATGTGCCGCCCGTGTAATGGGTCTTCTTCCGTGCCTGCCATTCTGCCGGACGCGTCTGTGTACAGGTGGACCTTGGGAAGTGAGGATGGGGGGTGGAGGAAGGAGGTACCGTTCCATTGTACGACGAACTCCACCCACCATGCTAGGTCAGCCCTGAAGCCGTGGGCCAACCTGATCGGGACTCTGCTGTTGGGCGGGCGGTGTACTGCCTGGAGTAAGTTGATCATCCGCCTCAGGAAAGGCCGGCCTGGCCCCACAACTTTACATGCGTGGTTGAGAAGGCCGATGAGCGATTCCAACTCCTTCCGTGTGCAGTTCTTCCGTGCCTGCCATTCTGCCAGCAAGCTAGTCAGCCTGGTCAGTTTGTCCTGTGGAAGTCTCAACTCTCCCTTGACTGTGTCGATGACAATGCCCAAGAAGGTTACCTCCGTGGCTGGGCCCTCCGTTTTATGGTCAGCAATGGGAACTCCCAGCCGAGCGCACTCATCCAGCAGGATCTGCAGCTGAGTCTGGCATACCCGGGAGTGTGGGGGTCCTACCAAGATGTAATCATCCAGGTAGTGAAACAACCTCTCCACGCCCGCCTGGATAAGGTGCCACTGGAGGGCGTCGGCTACAGCATTGAAGATCTTGGGGGCTGACCGCAACCCGAAGGGGAGCATGGGATCGATGAACACTGCATCGTCCCACTTCACCGCCTGGAGTACTCTGTCCTGCGGGTGGACCGGTACCAGCCGATAGGCAGCCTCTATGTCCACCTTCGCGAGTAGTGCCCCCTGTCCGCTGCGTGAGGCCTCTGCTGCGACCTCCTCTACACTGGTGTAGGTCAGCGAGCAGAGGTGGGGGTCTACACCGTCGTTGATGCTGTTTCCCGCCGGGTGAGAGAGGTCCGTGATCAGCCGGAATTTCCCCGTGTTATGCCCTTTTGGGATAACTCCGAAGCGGCTGATGTGGAGGAGGGGTAGTCCCTCTGTTGTAGGGAACGGACCTAGCATGCGACCCAGGGCGCACTCTTTCTCGATATACTCCGTGACGACCTCTGGGTGCTGGAGCGCCGACTCCATGTTCCGGTTTGTGGATTTCAAGCGTACCTCCCGTTTGAACCCTATCCTGAAACCTTCCCTCAGACCCCTGCAGATGTACCCGGCGAAAGCCTGGTCTGGGTGCCTGGCCAATGATTGCCCCCACTCGTCCGCTAGCAATGGAGTGGTTACCACTGATAGGAGCTGGCACTGGTGTTCCTGCGTGTGTCTGCACGCGTCCAGGCACAGTAAATCTGGCACGTACACGTAATGGTACGACCGTTCTGCACAAGAGCAGGTGACATTGATAAAATCTCTTAAGGTGGCCTACGGCCGTCACACCAACCGGTGGAACCTTAGCCCCGGGTGGAGCCAAGCTGTCCCCGCAACCCGACTCTAATTTGACTGAGTACCCTCTCGACTGCTTGATTAAACTGCCCCGTTGTTGGGCATAGACTGTCGGCTGGGTTGGGGAAAACTCGGCTCCACCCGAGGACCTACCCCCTCCCACTCCTCCCTCTCCATCCCCCGACCCCCTATCTGAGTACAAGTCTAATCCATAATTCGACATGCATATCCATGACCAGATAACTGCCCGAGTTAGTGACTATGAGGGAGGTGCATGACAAATGACCAGGTTCTAGTATGGTCCACCACCATGGCGGTGGCCAGGGGAACATGTACTTGGGAGCTTTGTCGACGGCCGCCTCCGTGGACACGCTGTGTACGGGTGGCCCTCGTTGCAACTCAGGCACAAGTGCTGGTACTTGCACTGCGGCTTTCTGCACCTCCCCTCGTTATAATTACGGCAGACTGCCGACGATGCCTGTGGGGGGGCGCTGGACCCAGGCCGGAGGGGGGAAACCCGTTGCTGTGGCCCCGTTCGTAGGGTTACGAATGCAAATACTCCCTGTGTGGTCATCACTGAGGCAGTGAGGGCATCTCGGGATGGCCTTGGCCCGCCCCGTAAAAGCCTCGTTATAAAGGCAAGTGTTGATCACCGACCAGTTGAGATCCCGCCTTGCCAGCGCCTCCCTCCGGAACTGTCGGTCGTAGAGGACCCACTGGTGGCCCTCGTAGTTCCTCTCGGACCTCACGACAAGCGCCTGGTACGCCAGGAACTCGGGTGCCTTCCCTGGGTACCGCAGGGATAGAATGGCGGCCATCACCGAGTACCGCTCTACCCACTGGGAGATGTTAGTTATGGGGCGGCGGGAGGAAGCTGTCGAGCGGCTAACTTGTGCATCGTCCTCTGCCACAATCTCCGCCATCTCCACGAACTCCAACTCCATAATCTTTTTGGCCACCCTCGCAGACACCAACGCAATCGGGTTGTACGGGCCACGATCCGCTGTAGGGGGGGCCACTGGTGCTATTGTGGAGGCCACTCCTGGCTTGGGTGCTAGAGCCGCCGCTGCTAGCAAATCAAGGCCCGAGCCCACTGGAGCTGTCGGTAAAAATGTGGGCACCGTGGCTGGCAGATGACCTGTGGGGATAGACAGTAAAGTCGAGTGTTGTATGTGGGTATCACCGACCATACACCAGCTGGCATATGCCTGGTGCTAACCAGGGTGTGGCTCGGTGCACGCTTGGTGTTACCCGAGGTGTGGGTGAACTACGCCTGGTGCCACCAGGGTGTGTACATCTGGTGCTACCAGGGAGTGAATTAGAGTATGCCTGGTGTTACCGAGGTGTAAAAGAGGAGTACGCCTGGTGCCACCAGGGTGTAAAATGGGAGTATAGCTGGTGCACCAGGGGATAAAATGGGAGTACGCCTGGTGCTACCAGGTGTGAAATGGGAGTACGCCTGTTGCTACCAGGGTGTAAAATGGGAGTACGGCCTGGTGCTACCCGGGTGTAAAGTAGGATTGCCTGGTGCTACCAGGGTGTATGAGATGGGAGTGTACGCCTGGTGCTACCAGGGTGTGGGAAATGGGAGGTACGCCTGGTGCTACCTGGTGCTACCAGGGTGTAATGGTACGATGGTGCGAACAGGTGTGAGATGGGAGTACGCCTGGTGCTACCAGGGCGTTATGGGAGTACGCCTGGTGCTACCAGGGTGTGAAATGGGAGTACGCCTGGTGCTACCAGGGTGTAATAGGGAGTACGCCTGGTGCTACCAGGGTGTGAGATGGGAGTACGCCTGGTGCTACCAGGGTGTGAAATGGGAGTACGCCTGGTGCTACAAGGGTGTGAAATGGGAGTACGCCTGGTGCTACCAGAGTGTGAAATGGGAGTACGCCTGGTGCTACCAGGGTGTGAAATGGGAGTACGCCTGGTGCTACCAGGGTGTGAAATGGGACCCGATATGGGTTGGGGCTGAAGTGTTATAGCTATCCAACCACTACTGGGCTTTAACGAATCTGCGGCCTCTTATTTCCCTATTTCTACCCTGGACACCCCACCTCCCTCATTACTGCACCCTAACCTATGTAATTACCCACATTTAGCATACCTGACACTGCCGGGTTGGGGGGATTGGCTGTGCCGTCTGCCCTGGACGTAGATCCGTCGGTGCATGGTGGTGGGACAGTCCCAGCACTAACGTTGGGTGCATGGAGGGAGATTGGTAGGACGGTCCCAGCATCAGCGGACCCAGCATCAACGGTCCCGGCACTCGGGATGGGTGCTGGGCGAGGGACTTGTGGGACGAACCGAGCGCCCAAGTTGGGAGATAGGAAGGAGATGGGTGGGATGGTAGAGCCCAGCTGGGTGGCAGCAAGATCCCACCACTTGTTTGTCCTGGGACTAGGTGCCCAGCCGTGAAGGCAGGCAAGGTTGCCCTAGCCGCCACTGAAGCTGACGCCCCCCCCCCCCCCCCCCCCCCCCCCCCCCCAGCTCTGACCTCCCAGGCTAGGCACAGCCAAGCTAGGCACAGCCAAGCTGGCAGCTAGCTGAGGTACAGCGCTGCCATTGTGGAGCCTGGGGAGCCGCCACGCCAACTGCTCCTGTGTGAAGGAGGTTGGCTGTGTCATGATCCAGCTGGTAACTTCAAGATTAAACTAACAGCTAATAGCTCGAATTCTCCTGACGCCTTCGACGCTTTGGCTAGGCCGAGTTCCATTGCAATGCAGCCACGTGCGTATCACCGCGTGTGCAATCACGTGCACCACCCTGCCTAATGCCAGTGCAGCTTGCCGTAGCGGCCAATCCTGGGGCCGCTCCAGGTGGGTTTGCCCAGCTCCTGCCGTTAACTCTAGTTAACTACCTTAACTAGCATATAAATAGTCCACATTCTGGAGTCACCTAAATGGCATGTTGTAAGTATAATTCTTACACATAGTAGAAGTACCTCTTTTGGAAATAGTGTATATAAAAAAAAATCCACATCACAAAAACTAGTGATATTCATTAGATGTATTCTCTCTCCTTCACTGGCTATTTTTAACCAGAATTAAAAGAAATTTTGGCTGTCACTGGGATCAATTATTTTTATAACAGACCAGACAAAAATTTCCTACTTTATTTTATTTTTCAAAAGATCCTGTTTATCCAATTAAACTTTTTACTCCTCTAATTATCACTTCACAGAACTAAAGGTAGCACTGACCTGTGACCATTCGATTTCCAACCTCTACTTTCAGGAGCTCAGGTTACTAACAGCTAAGGATAGGAGTTTCCCAACCCTGGGAATCCCAAAATGTTTTTAACCACTAACCGCAACCAAGCCAAGCCCACTCTAAGAGGATCGAGTTTAGAAGGAAAAAAAATCGTTCACGTGATGTTATTGAGCATGGATGGATGCGAATGAGAAGGGAAAAAGGGGGGGAAAGGCCAAAGGCAGTGTAATTGGCTACAACACCTTACCGCTTTAAATGGCGACCTTTACCAGCCGTTCTTGTTTCTTCATTGTAGAAGAGTAATTTCAATCGCTCAGTAATGACTGTAACTAGTATGAGTCAGACTGCAGTAAGTACTAATAGCTTTGAGAATATACACTTCATAATATCGTATTGCAGACGCCCAATACTCTTGTTCTTCTTCAAAAACTCCTCACACAAGATCAGCCCAGCTCCAGTACAGGCCATGACAGGACGCCTCAGCTGCGCAGCAAGCTCTCAACAGCAGTCACTGCCCTAACATGTACTCCTGCTCTCTGCTCTGTTTCTTTAGAGGTAGTGTCGAGTGCAATACTCTCGCTCAACCCCATGAGCGTGACTTCTCCTATGGACCCTTCTTTGTCGGCAGCCCTCCAAGATGTGTGGACACTCTTTGATAAGTTGTTCTCTCACAATCCAAATGGCTGGAGTATCAAGCTATTCAAGGTAAGGTGACGAATCCTGGTAAAATGTATTGTAGGCTGTGACATCACAATATAGTTAGCTAGTGATGTGATTCAGCAAAATTGGCGAGCGAGCTGGTTAACTGAAATTCAAATTTGAATGCTAGCGGCTTATAATAGTTCTTTGTTAATTAAAAGGTTTTTTTCTTTCTTTTTTTTTTTTTTTGCTATTCTTTAGCAGTAACACACAAAGCTCTTATACTTACACACACACTTACCAGCACAAGACTTACATCGTATTATCTTCGTGACTTGACTATTAACCAATTGATTTTCAAGAAGTAATATTCAAATAATTACGGGTAAGGATCAATAAACCAAAGGACCGGCTTAATTAAGCTAGCCACCTTTCCAAAGTACACTTCATTGAATATATACCAGAGCTCTAGTAGATAAAGTATGATATTATATTCTCTTGGTGACTTGACTATTGGACAATGGATTTTCAAATCTGTTATGCAAGGCACATAGCTATGGCAAACAGCGCAAAGGCAACTTACCACTGCCACTAATAGAATAGAAAATGAACTCTGCTAAGTTTGTAAGACCTAACTGTGAATGTCTGTCCTCCTCCTAAATTTTTTGCGCCTGCGCTAGTGTTAATGATTTAAGGTAGCCTCCCGGGGTGGGCATGCATTGACCTCTTTGAAATTTGCCATATACATGTATGTATACACCAAAATCTAAATTGCGACTCATTGTTTTCTGTTTTTTTTATTTTTTTTATTTTTTTTTAAATTTATTTCTTTTTTTATTATTATTATTGTTATTGTTTTTGTTGTTTTTTGTTCGTTTGTTTTTGTTCATTTAGTGGTGTGTGAACCTGTTTGCTCGTGTTTCTACTGGCAACAGTTGCAGCCTGTCTCTGGAGGACATGCTCAGAAAGTTGCTCACAAACCCACGTAAGTTGACTGATTGACAAAGTGCAAAGTGTTTCCTCCAGAAATTGAGGGAGTGGACAGGGATTTCCCCTTCAGTGTCCTTTGTCTCCTCTACCCCAAGAATAAAATATGCAATTATAATTACGATCCCGGTGTAAAATAGCATAGACTGACACGCCTATTCATTTTGCTACAGTGCCACAAGGCATCTAGTTTCAGAAATTTCGTAAATAAATGCAAACTGCAGTTTTCATAATATAATTTATTTCCATGGAAACCAATTTTTTGGTTGCCTTACCATTATATTTTTTTAATTGATTTTACGAGCATTCATTTTATGACTAGTGTACCTAATTCTACAGAATCAAAAGTTGGGATTTCGAACTTTGAGTGAACAGAAGAGTGATGCACCAGATCCTGAGTGACAGTCACATATCTAAGTTCACTAATCTTTACTTAATTTTGGGTGGAGCTAAAGTTAGACTGGCTACATCTAAAACAGCTTTCAGCCATTTTATTTGATATAAATATATAAGAATTACGTAGCTACTGACTTGTCCATGTGCTCACATTACACACTTACTGTTCTTAATTGTTTTTGTTGTTTGTTTGTTTGTTTTTACACTACCAGTATCAATTAAGTCAGTAAGATTATTATATATATATATATATATTATTTATATATATTATATACACACGCACACGCACACACACACATCCATGGGGTTAAACTCGAGAGAAAATGTCTAGGCCACTTAGCTTGCCAATGAATGGCTTTATTGGTCCACAAATATATTCCTTTTTCACACAGACAATGCCTCATAAAACTGTACCTAAAAATTGATATTTGTGACGTATTCTTTCTCTGCAGTGTTGTCTCCACTCCTTGAACTTCTAGGCAAATGCACGGGGCACTTGTGAGTTATTTGTGTAAATGATGGGAGGGAGGAACAGTGTGTGTGTGTGTGTATGTGTGTGTGACTGTGTGTATGTGTGTGTGTTTCTTGAAGGGTTCGACTAGGGCGTGGCCAGGAGTGTATGCAGGTTCTACTATCGGCTTGCACTGAGCATGCTCCCTCACTGAACTGGCTGATAGCTCACGTTGTGTAAGCTGTGGGTGTGGTCAATAGCTATAAAGGGTGTGGTTTTTGTAGGATAACAATGTTTCGGCTCTCAAAGAGTCTTCACTGAACAAGAACATCCTCCAAACAAAAAATAAGAAAACAATAGCAAGCTAGAGTCATAGTTGAGGTTTTAATGACTTCAATTTCCAATTTTTCTTGTTAAATTCTTCCAATTTGACATAACTGCGATGTTAAATTCCCTGCATTGCATTTAGCTTCTTTTTTTCTACTCTTATTAACTTCAGAGGATGGTACATGCAGTAATAATGAATTTATCAAAGCTTGGAGATTGTATTTCAAGACCTACGTATCCTTTGATGGACCTATGAACACCCATTGGTATCAGATGTGGGGAAGCTCTGCTAGGAGTCCTTAGTCTCCAACTGAGTCCGCGCACTTGGCAACAGCTTAGTCGCTGCCACCAGAATCCACATTAGAGATATCTCTCTCGTTGTTTAATTTACTACATTAAGCATGGACTAAATTACAAAACGTGGTGAGGGGTTTGATATGCATATGCCCACTCACCACTCGACCAATCAGAATGAAACAACTATAACATAACACGCATGAGCAACAAGTGTGACTGTGAACTAGCATCCCTACAGGGTGTGCGTAAACTGAATGAAACATACGTCACTGATACATTTAATAATTACATGCAACACAAAGGTCTCTGTCTTTACTCCTTTCGTGAATGTGGGCAGTTCTCCAAGCCCACATCTCCCCCCTCCTGAAGAAGATGGGTGGCATTGTCATCAACATCGACATCCTCAAAGCATCTGCTTAAATCGTCGGCCACCACATTCTGTGAACCCTCACGATATGTAACTGCGAAATCAAAATCCGTCAGCTTCAGGCACCAATTATGAATTCTCTTGTTGTACTGCCTTCCCGTCATCATGTTCACCAGACCTTTATGGTCCGTCACCACAGTAAATCTTCTCCCATACAGAAAATACGCAAAATGGCGAATAGCCTCGAACACTCCTAGCCCCTCCAACTCCTGTGCACTATATCTCATTTGGGCGCCCCTCAGTTGCTTAGAGAAGAACGCCACTGGCACATTCTCGTCTTTCCTGACCACCGACAGGACAGCTCCTACCCCCGTCGAGCTAGCATCACTTTCTAATACAAACACATCACTGACACACGGTACACACAAACACACAGACTCACACAACTGATTACACAAACCATAAAACGCATTCAACATTGGCTCTGTCCAACTCACCACCCTAGACATCGCCGTGGACGTGTGGGGAGGAGCCAAGGTTGAGGACCATCGATGGAATCCACGAATGAATCTTCGGTAGAATCCCACCAAACCCAGGAACGACCGTAACTGTTTACGAGTCTTCGGCAAAGGGTGATTCTTAATAGCCTCAATCCTTGCAGTTGGCACACTAATTCTTCCTCCCCCAATCTGATGTCCCAGGAATTCCAACTTTCTTTTCCCGAAACTACACTTAATCTTCTTGCACGTAAGACCAGCCTGTCTCAGTACACCAAACAACTTCTCCAAATGCACAAGGTGCGTCTCCCAATCTGGTGACACCACCAAGATGTCGTCGATATAAACTCTTGCGAACTCGTCGCATCCAACCAGCACTCCGTCCATCAGTCTTTGGAAGACCGACAGCGCATTCGTCAGTCCAAACGGCATCCGTCTGAACCTAAATTTGCCAAAGGGACAGACAAAACACGTCTTGTCCCGATCCTTCTCCTCTACTAGGACCTGGTGAAAACCTTTGGCCAAGTCCACCTTAGATAGCACGTTCCCTGTTCCCACTTTCTCCACCATCTCATCGAATCCGGGAATGTAATACGGTTCCTTCGTCGTCACCGCGTTCAGCTTGCGGTAATCAACACAAAGACGGATACCCCCGTCCGGCTTCTTTACTGGGACCAGAGGTGAGGCCCAGTTGCTGTCGCATCTTTCTATGATCCCCCACTCCTCCAGGGTCACCAACTCTTCTCGAACCTTTTCTCTAATTCCTAGAGGAACTGAGTAAGGCGTTACCGCGTTCAGCTTGCGGTAATCAACACAAAGACGGATACCCCCGTCCGGCTTCTTTACTGGGACCAGAGGTGAGGCCCAGTTGCTGTCGCATCTTTCTATGATCCCCCACTCCTCCAGGGTCACCAACTCTTCTCGAACCTTTTCTCTAATTCCTAGAGGAACTGAGTAAGGCGTTTGTCTGATGGGTTGACTATCTCCAGTGTCGATTGTCATAGTCACACGTTCCGTGTTTCCTGGTACGTCGGAAAACACGTCGTCGTATTCCCTCAGTAACCCTTGAATATCTTCCTCTCTATACCCGTCACACACGCCACTCAATACACTACTCTCCTCACTCTGCTCTTCCACAACTACGTCTAACCTCCCAATCGACGTTCTCTCTCTATACTCCTTTAAGCAATTCACATGCACCACCTTAGAGTGCTTCTCCTTCCCAATTTTCCCAATCCTATAATTCACTGCTCCCTTCTTCTCTACTACCTTATACGGCCCTTCCCACGAATCGGCTAACGTACTGGTCATCCCTGGCACTCTGTACAAAACTAAATCTCCCTCCTTGAATTCACGTAACTTCGTCCCACGATTTAAATATTGCATACGACTCTCCCGACTCTTAGACATCCTCAATGCCGCACTGTCTCTCACTCTCTCAAGTCTCTCTGCCATTCTCATAACCCATTCACATACATTCAACTTATCCACCTCTGCCTCGTACAACCCATGATATAAAGCATCTAAGGGCGTTCTCACCCTAAACCCGTACACTAGATCAAATGGGCTATACCCTGAATCCGCATGAGGCATCTGCCTCAGCACGTACATAACGAAACTTAACTGTTCAACCCAATCTAATCCATCACTAATACACTTTCCCAATATCCCTTTCATAGTCCCGTGCATCCTCTCGACTGCACCATTGGTCTCCGGATGATACGGAGACGTTCTCACCTTATCTATGCCTAGCCACTCACATAACTGCCCCATCACTTTCCCACAGAACTGACCCCCTTGGTCGGACAGTACTCTCTCTGGGATCGAAGTCCTGGAGAATATAGACCACAACCCCTCCATAACGGACTTAGCAGTAATACTCCTCAGAGGTACCGCCTCTGGCCACTTGGTTGCCAAACACACATACGTCAAGATATACCTACAGCCCCCCTTTCCTTTGGGTAAAGGTCCGACTAGGTCTACTGCCACACTCTCAAAGGGCTCCGCAAGAACTGGCCGCTCTATCGCCGGCGCTCTCTTGGGCCTATACTTGCTCTTGACTTGGCAAAGAGCACAACTACGGCAGTGTTCCAGAATCTCCTTAGCCATGCCAGGCCAAGCAAAGTGCCTACCCACCATTCTGGCTACTTTCTCGGCACCCAGGTGCCCATTTTTGTCATGCCCCAAGGTCTTGACTCTATCTCTATAACCCTTGGGCAACACTAAAACATCCCTGTACTCCTCCCAGGTAACATACATACTCTTTATCAACATCCCCTTCTTCCATGAAAATCCTCTCTCACACCTGTCTGCTAGTTCTCTCCATTCCTTCAAACTCTCATCACTCATTACTTCCCTCTTAAACTCTTCCCTATCTTTCCCTTCCTTTACTGGACCTATCTCCTTGGCTATCCTGCAAAACTCAGCTACCCCTGAACCCGTTGGCGATAGCTTCTCAAAGGAGGTCACACTCTCCTCCTCTAACTCTTCACTCTCTGTGCTCTCTTTCGCCTGGGGTTTGTCAGCTTCGGGCGAACCCTCAGCGTCCTCCACCCCATGTCCCTCCTCCACCCTACTCTTCTCTTCGGGCATATTTAAGGATTCGGGCTGGCTACTTGGTCCTTGCACCCCATCAGTCACTCCCTCCGGAACGACCACACTCCACCAATCAATGACATTTTCCTCTGTCTCGTTTTTATCCAACTCTTGCTCTCTTCTAACCATACTTCTAGTCAATACATTCATCCCAACTCTCCCCCCTACTAAATACTCGCTAACAGCACTTCTGTATGCTGCAGCTTCCTCCTCATTCATTAACGTGAAAGGAACTATACACGCCACTCCCGGCGACTCACTCTCGTCAATAATAGTCTTCACCACTTTCCTGTACCCCCCAACTACAAACTCACACATGAAACTCTTACATGTTTTCTCGGATCCTCCATAGCCCTTCACTCTCACATTATTACACAAAACCACATCCTCGGGCACCATTGCCCTGGGGACTGAGCCTAACTCAGCCCCTGAGTCTATCAGGACCTTAGTCTTGACACCACTCACCAACCCATACGCTACATTTCCCGCACTACCCGACTTAGTGTTCCACAACACCGACATTTTCTTAGGTGACACCTCCTTCTTCACAGGAGCCGTTCCCCTCCTGGCAGTACACTCAGTACTTCGATGCCCAACCTTCCCACAACTGTAACACGTCGGTGGCCTATACCCATACCCATTGCCACCTGTCTTCCCTTCCTTCTTGCACTCTGTGGATCGATGCCCTCTCTCTCCACAGTTAAAACACGTCAAGTACCCACCGGCACTACTACTTTTCTCTCTATCATTCCCACTACGGACATTCTCTCGTCCAAAACTATTATCTCTCGCACGATACCCTCTGGTATTCTCACTGGGCCCACCGCCCAGGGGCCTAAAGAAATTTCCCTTCTCTCGCCCCGACATCCAGTCCTCAAGACTTTCTCGCAATTCCCCCCACTCGCTTACTTTTCTCGTTTCCATAAAAGCCTTCCCGCACTGGGGCAAGACTCTCCGTAACAAGGCCAACGCTATGGCCAACCCACATTCCTCAATACTTTTACACCCTTGAAATACTCCATCTACCACTCTCCTTAACCACTCGGCAATTCCCCCTGCCGTCATGCTCTTAAACAATTCGCTGTTCGCTTCGAACAATTGATTCCCATACGTTATGGCGGTCTCCCCAGCCGCCTTCAACAAAACTCTCTTCACTCCCTTATACCCAACCTCGTCATCTCTCTCTTGTGATACCCTTAGGCATAGGCGTTCAGGCAACTTGGGATACAATCTCTCTGCCCAACTCCTCTCATCCACTTCGCTCTCCCTCATGATCCTTTCAAACTTAGCCAAATATGCCCCCAACTCGTTTCCCTCCTTATACACTCCTAAACCCTTTAACTTCTCTTGTAATAACTCTCTACGCTCATGCACCCTGTCGTCTTCCCGTCTGTTACGTTGCCGTCGTTCGTCTTCCTCCCTCTGACGGGCTGCGTCATCTCCCCTCATGTGTCGAAACATATCCACCAACTCTGTTCGTCTTGCATCTTCGGACTCCTTCATGAACCTCAAGAGTGCCGCAATCTCGCTCTCTTCTCCTCTCTTAGCCATTCCTTCCCGATTCCTCTCTTCTGTATTCTCTACTTCAACCACCTCTTCTTCTACTTCTGAATCCTCCCTGTACTGGACCTCATTCGTTCGCACGGGGTATGGCGACCGTTCGCGCACAATCAAGTCGCTCTTGGGAAGGTAGTTTTCCCCCTCCAAAGCACCCGCAGGGGCCTTCTTAATCCTCTTCCTCCTCTTCTCCCCACTTGGTCCAGGCTCCGTCATGGGAGGCGAGCGAACTTCACCTCCGCTAGACACTACAAGGTAAGACAGAAAAAATATACTTTAACAGCTGATACACACAACCAAAGATTAGAAATAAGACACACTGCAAATCGTTTACAAGTAAATTTCACAACACGCACACAACCAATAACAAAATTTGTCCACCAATTAACACCAGTCTCTCCAGGGGTTTCAGGAACTCTCTCTTAGTTCCTCCCAGGGCTCCAGGGGAATGAGCCCCTCTCCTTCTTGACCCGTTTGCTCGCTCCTCTGCTGACGCAAGGAATCGTTGAGGCGCTCCCTTCTGCCGAAGCAAGGAAGGCTAGACTCGCTCCCACTGCCGAAGCAAGGTCGCTGGACTCGTTCGTAAACGATGAGTAGGGTGGATTCCTCCAACCGGTTCAACTCCCTGTCCGCAGACAAAGAGTGTGGAGTCTGATGTCAATGCCTTCACCTCAGACCCGTGTAATGCTCGTAGAACTGATCGGGATGCCTCCTTCTCAGATCCCACCGCTGCCACCAATATGTGGGGAAGCTCCGCTAGGAGTCCTTAGTCTCCAACTGAGTCCGCGCACTTGGCAACAGCTTAGTCGCTGCCACCAGAATCCACACTAGAGATATCTCTCTCGTTGTTTAATTTACTACGTTAAGTATGGACTAAATTACAAAACGTGGTGAGGGGTTTGATATGCATATGCCCACTCACCACTCGACCAATCAGAATGAAATTACTATAACATAACACGCATGAGCAACAAGTGTGACTGTGAACTAGCATCCCTACAGGGTGTGCGTAAAACTGAATGAAACATACAACATACGTCACTGATACATTTAATAATTACATGCAACACAAAGGTCTCTGTCTTTTCTCTGTCTTTACTCCTTTCGTGAATGTGGGCAGTTCTCCAAGCCCACAGTAGCCATAGCTTACACGTAGCTTGTTAGCTGAAGTTGCAGGGGCCTTAGCTATATTGGCTATAGGCCATTGTTTTCAGTTTTAGTTTTGGCTGCAAAGTTTATTGTCGCTTCTTACTGTTGGAAGTTGCTGTTGTGAATCATTTAGTGCATGTTTTACTACTATGATATCTGGACTCACTGGCACTTGTTTGCATCAATTCTATAGAACTTCACCTCCACAACATGTGCTTCAACTGTAGAAACATTCTGGACGACAAGTTGCTATTGTTGCATTCTAGAATTAGCTACTGATAATTGGTGATTTCATTTGTTCCGTTTAGTTGCGTATTTGCAACTTAATCTCTATACATACTTATACTTTTTTTTAAACGGGTGTGGCTATTAATCTGCTCATGAAAGAATTGTTTGCCTCCTCTCTTCTTATTTTTTAGTTATGGCCCTGGTATGTCTAGCGATAGCAACTACCAATTTTACTGGTGGGATTTTGTTGTTGTTGTTGTTATTGTGACAGCTGTTTCTTGTACGAGTGTCTCGACATCCTATCCTAAGTTGTAGCTACTGGTTCCACCAGTTCATGCAGCTCATAGGCTGGAAGGACACCATTATGAAGACTGGCTATGCCTCAAAGTCTGAGACTTTATTGCAGTACATCTCACACTCTCTCTCCAAGCTCAAGCCTGACCAGTAAGTGTTCAGCAGCTACATCAGGTTATTTTATTACTGTTGAGGTTGTTGGTCAGCCTGCAAACTGAGTAAGACACCATCAGGTCTAACTTGTGGAATCTCTACCTATTGATGTAACCTATAGCATGTCACTTCTTTGTGCTTAAATAGCCCGACCTTTATTGCTCTGCAGCAGAATAGTAGTTATTATAACCACAAGGCTACATGATAAATTGTTTTTTTATTCTCACTTTTCAGTTCTCTAAACATTTTTATTCCATTTTTCATTTCTAACCTTTTCATAACTTGATATCAAAATCTCTGTTGGGTTGGGAGCTAATGGCCAACTTGTGTACTATTCGTTCCTTTAACTCTAATTTAGGCAATATTATAGTTACATACAATTCTGGTTGAACTCTGTGTGGCTAGCACTGTGCTGCATGCACACTACTAGTCTGTACTGTTGGTTGGTCAAACTATTGATAGTGTGTTCAATTGCTGTTCATGTATAGGAGGTTTCAAGCTGCCAGAAATTATTCTGATGAGCTGGAGCGATCATTTAGAAGTTTTCTTGAAATTCGAGCTGTAAGTGTATAATACATGTAGCAACAAGTCAACTGACTGACATAAAAGTGTTGGATTCTCTATACTCATGCCTGTGTCATTCGTTCCTATAGAAACTGGTGGCATCCTTGAGGGCTGTGTACAAGTTACATGGGAACTATGGACGAGTGTTCAGGTCAGTGGGACCCTAGTCTTCTAGGATAATCTGCTAGGATATTCTGTTGTTTCCTAATGAATGTACTTGTCCTAGTAAAGTAAGAACTATGGATGAGTGTTCAGGTCAGTGGGACCCTAGTCTGCTAGGATAATCTGCTAGGATATTCTGTTGTTTCCTAATGAATGTACTTGCGTCCTGGTAAAGTAAGAACTATGGATGAGTGTTCAGGTCAGTGGGACCCTAGTCTGCTAGGATAATCTGCTAGGATATTCTGTTGTTTCCTAATGAATGTACTTGTCCTGGTAAAGTACCATTTTAACAAGACAAAAAATTCTTTACCACCTTAAATGATTTGGTAAAGATCATCATAATTACACTGGAGCTCTGCTAAGGTTGGATAAAGTTAAAATACTGTTGGCACCGCTTATGTAGTTGCAGGCTTGGGCAGTAGATGTGTATGGCCTCACTTTAATAGCACTTATTTATTACTTTTATTCGTCTAAATATAAATACGGTCGAGGGAGTTGCACATCAATTCAGGCGACTTGTAAAGCATAATGGTTCACTTTTGTTGCGTGCCAGCGCTCCAACAATTCCAATCGTGACAAGCATTTGTCATTCTACAGTTTGCCACTGAAAAGGAAGGCTTTGTTGAAGCAATGGATTCATGTTATCGGCCGAAAACAACTACCTATCAATCGGCACACCCGTATATGCAGCAGGCACTTCTTGGGAGCAAACAAACGTTTGTTAGGACCAGACGAAATTCCTACGCTACATTTACCTCGATTGTCCAGAAATGTTGTGCCTAGAAAACCCCCCAAGGTGCGTATCAATTTACATAGTCTTGAAGTTTCTGGTAGTAAAGAGCCTGATGTCTTGTCAAAAGAAGTTGCAATACAAACAGAGGTTAGTTGTACACAGTGTTGCTGTGAATCCAAGTTAGAAAGCTTGAGCAGTGAAGTTAGTGAGCTGAAATTGAAATGCCAGGAAAGAAAGTTTAGTCTATTTAACATAAAAGGTGATGACTCGAGAATTTCCTTCTACACTGGTTTTCCAAGTTATGCTTCATTAATGACTTGTTATGAATTTCTTGGCCCAGCAGTTCACTCTCATATATGATGCAAACAAGGAAGTACTTGAATGTGAAACAAGTAAACGCTACCAACCAAGAGCTCTTTCTCCTGAAAATGAGGGTTTTTTTAGTATTAATCTATTACGTCAGGGATGAATGGAACAAGGTTTAGCAGATCGCTTTGAAATTTCTCAATCAACTGTTTCTAGAATTATAACCTGGATTAATTTTCTTTTTTTAAAGTTGAAAGAAAATCCAATCTGGCCACCCAGGGACTTCATTCGTTCCTATATGCCATGTCAATTTAAAGAGAAGTACCCTACAACACGTGTAATTATTGATGCCACAGAAATATTCATTTCCCAGCCTAGATTGCCAGAGCTCCAACAAATGACATTAGTTACAAAAACCATAATACTTTTAAAGCATTAGTGGGTATTTCACCTAGTGGAGCAATTACGGTTGTGTCAAAGCTTTTTCCAGGCTGTTTATCAGATAAAGAACTGACTGGATGTAGTGGATTGCTTGATCTCTTGGAGCAAGTTGATTCAGTTATGGCTGACCGAGGATTTGATATTGAAGAAGATTTGATTGATAGAGGTGTTAGGCTAAATATTCCACCATTTCTTAAAGGAAAAGAACAGTTTGATGAACCAGAAATTATTACTACTAGAAGAATTGCTTCTCTACGCGTACATGATGAAAGAGCTATGGAAAGAATTAAAAACTATCATATATTTGACAGAGTTCTACCCTCAAGTCTGACTGACATTGCCGATAGACTTTTTTTTGTTTGTTGTATTTTGTGTAATTTTCATCCACCCTTATGTCATTAAAGTGTTTACAAATTAATAATGTTTGTTTTTAATCATATTTGTAATATTAATTCTAAAAAAAATGATGATGATTTCATTGACTTACTCACAATCTGATGATAATAAGGATGATTCCTATTCAAATGCAATTTATTGTCTACAAGACAACAATAAAAAGACTTATCTTCACAAGCTTCTTTGGGATCTATGTCTGCCTTAGAATATAGGCATTTGAACTCAGCTATGCCATCTGTAGACACACTGGATGGATCAAATACCAAAGCATCAGGTGAAGCACCAAGCCATTCTTTAAGTGGAATGGACAAAAAAGCCACATCTTCGTGTTGTTAATCCACTATGGTCATTAGCATTCATATATTTAGTATATTCCCAGCATGCATCTGGTTCGTGCTTTCTACCCCACTGAATTGGTTTTGGTAGATACTTAAATGGTTTGGGGTAAAGGCAATATTGCAAAAGTGAAATGCTTGGCTGCTTTTGTACCATGATGCGACCGCATTTTGAACTAGTTATTCTATTCTTTCTTGCCTTAAACCAAAGTGCATCTTTTGATTGAAATTTTGTTTTTTTTCTCTAACTCTTCTATTTGTGCTTCTGTTAAGGTAAGTTTTTCTATGATACTCTCACTTTTACTCCTTAATTCTTCTTCAGAATATGGGCAGACTTTAGGTAATGCAATGCATGGTGTAGTTTGACATGGCAAATCTTTATTTATCAAACTAGTGTGGCAGTGGTCCAGTTGAATTTTTAGTACTGGCGATACAAGGACAGTGGAAAATGCAGTTTCTTTGGGTAAAACTAGTAAATCGCAACGCAATTTTTCTAGTGACAAAGAACTCTCCTGCCTCAAGGATAATGGACGAGGATCAAGTAATATATGAGCTGTTCTAGATGGCTTAGTCAATTAGATCCTAGCTCATCAACAGGAATAGGGAGTTTTCATCGTACGCCCGCGCTCATGTGACTCGAAGTAGTGGTGTACAGGTGCGTGATAGTCGACAATGGTCCTATGTGTTGTTTTTGGTTGTTCCAAGAGATCTGGACGGGACAAAGACATATCATTCTACAGAATACCTAAGATAATCAAAACTAAAGGTGAGAAAGGTGAACAGCTAAGCAGAAAGAGGCGATTAGGCTTTTTGTCAGCTATTGGAAGGGCAGACTTAACCGAAAAAATTCTGATAAATGACAGAATATGTTCCAGACATTTCGTATCGGGGAAGCCAGCTAACCTTTTGGATACCATGAATCCAGACTGGTTGCCTACTCTAAATATGGGAAACAGTAAAGAGAGGAGTGAGAATGAAGCACAAGCAGCAAAAGTGAGATGGGAGAGAGCCAAGCAGAGAGAGGTCCAGAGGAATCTAGTGGAGAATGTAGCTAGTAGCAGTGATAGTAGTGCAGAGATTGGTACAGCGGAGGCAAGTACACAGACTGAACTTACTTCACAAATACTGGATAATATAGACAGTTACAAAAAACAGATTCAAGAACTGGAAACTAGAATGTTAGCAAACCACAATTTTAGTGAGGAGATATTGGAGAGTAATGATGAAATGGTCAAGTTTTATACAGGCTTACCATCCTACAGCATACTGAAAACTGTTTTTGAGTTTTGTGCGCCTCAGATATCTAGAGGTACGAAATTGACACAATTTCAGGAGATGATGCTAACTTTTGTGAAGTTGAGACTGAATCCTCCTCTTAAAGACCTTGCCTACAGATTTGATTTGTCTGTGTCAACTGTTTCTCGTATTTTTGCTAAGTGGCTCTCTATAATGGATGTCAGATTGAGTTTTTTGGTACAATGGCCTGACCGTGAGAGCTTGTGGAAGACGATGCCTCAGTGTTTTCGTGAGAATTTTGGAAAAAGTGTTACTGTCATAATCGATTGTTTTGAAGTTTTTATTGATCGACCATCCAACGTACTTGCTCGAGCTGCTACATGGTCCACGTATAAACACCACAATACTGTCAAGGTGTTGATAGGCATCACACCCCAAGGCACTATTTCATATGTGTCAGAGGCATGGGGAGGGAGAGTAAGTGACAAGTACCTAACTGAATTCTGTGGCTTTTTACATAATCTGCTTCCTGGAGATGTAGTTCTAGCCGATAGAGGTTTTAATATTTCAGACAGTGTGGGGATGTTGCAAGCAAGGCTACATATTCCAGCTTTCACTAAAGGAAAGAGCCAGCTTGATGCATTGGAGGTAGAAAACACTCGTACCCTTGCCAATGTGCGTATTCACGTAGAACGTGTAATAGGGCTTGTACGTCAAAAGTATGCTATTTTAAAGGGAACTCTGCCTGTGGAATATGTCACCAAAAGACCTGATCAAGATTGCCCTCACATTGATAAAATTATTCGTGTGTGTTGTTCTCTTTGTAATGTGTGTGACTCACTTGTGTCTTTTAACTAATTGACCATATTATTATTTACTATTTTTGTGTCTTCAAAATATATTATCACTTTTAAAAAAAATTGTACAAATGCAAACAATGATACTACAAAATTTAGTTTCCTTTCTTCTTCTTTATTTTAAATTCAGGAAGTACTCTGCAATTAGGACAGAACCATTTCCCTTTTGGAACAGTTTTTATTTTTAAACAGTCTACATGAAACCATTCAATACTGCACGCAGGATTGTCACATGCAATCATTTGTCGCTCATCCTCCGGTTGCTTGCAATAGCAATATACTTTAATCATATCTGAAGATGGTTCTGGTGAGTTTATTGCTACATTTCCTGATGAAATAGGTCTAGAATACCATCTCCCTACAAGTTCTGGTAGAATACACAGATTAAAAAACTCCGATGATTTCTTGATACAGACAGACCAGAATTCACTGTCACCATATAGCCGCTCAATGTGAATATTTGGTTCATCTTGATTCTCAGGAAAGGTGCAGACTACAAAATCACAATATTCTACCTCACAAATAAAAATTTGAGTCTGCACCTGGTAGTAGTAAGAGTGACTTTTGTCTAAAAAACAAGAATCATTGGCACCTTTTTTAAGACAGAACTTCTTATCCGTAGTCGACTCGATTATGTCGTCATTGCGATGGCAGTAAGGGCACTTTATCTCTACCACTCCTTTACTGCAACAGTGACAGTTTACCACACCATCTGGAGATGCACCTAAGAATGGCCATTCAGGGTTAATTGTCAGTCCAGCATCAGCAACAGAGAATTCATGATGACTTTCTAACATCTTTCCATCATAAGCTTGACGAGCTTGCTTCTCATGTTTGCAGCCCCATGAAGTAGATTTAGAGTTAAATTTAAAAAGTCCTGGATAAGATATTGCCTTAACTATACTTTGGGAAGGATTGGTTGGGTCCGTATGACAAGCTGCCTTCATTCTTGAGGCAGTTACTCTCCCGGCTCTGTATGTAAACCATAGATTACAACTACTCTGTGTTCGGGTATCTCGCTCAACTGCTACTGCCATTTCCTTGGTGAGTATGATACTTTTTTCTTCACAGACAGCCAATAGTTGTAAGTAATCGAGCTTAAGGTACTTCTCATCATATAGCTGTTGTAATGGTTTAGGAAAATTAGGTTGAACCGCTTTGGGAATGTAATTGTCAGAATATGGAGAAACTATAGAAAGAATTGCTGGCCTTGTTTCAGATTCACTTAATTTTTTGAAAAAAGAGTTCATTTCAAAATTATCAGGTTTACTCACACTACATCCTTCTTGTTTGCTCTTCGGATCCATCTGATTTGTTGTACTAGTGGCTTGTGTTTTATGTTTTTTCTTTGCCGAGGAGAAATCAAGATCTTTGATGGGCAGGTATGGTATTTCTTTTTGGTAGCTTGGAATAAGCCACTGACATTTTGACTGAGTGCATGATTGTTCACTACTTCTCTTAGTAGACGCTTCCAAATAAAACAACACTGCTCCTATGTGTGTGCATGCTTCACCTAAACCGGCCATACAGTTGCAATGGGAACAACTAATTTCTCCTGTTGACTCACAAATGATCCAGCAACTCAATGGTGTGTCACTACATCTTTGGGAGTGTCTCACCTACAAATCAAGTAATTCATCATTCAAAATGATTTAATAAATAATTAACCACTTACTCGACCAGTGACAGTAATTTTTCCATGAGTATTCCAAGCTTCTACATCCTTCACCCATCCATTCACAAATTGGTTATAAGATTCTAATGATTTATAAGCCTTATATTGCCTAGTTGTCAAGAAACTAGTCTGGAGAACTAAGTATGATACTATATCACTAGCTTCCACAGGAGGCAGTGTTGATAGATTGGCTAAACCTCGATTAGCAGGAAGCAGGAAGGGATCCAATGAACCTATTAATCTAATTTTCTCCTGGTATCTAGTCTTGGCTTGAACTGGAAGTCGGTCACAATACGACACTAAAGAAGCCATTCAAAAGCTGAGCGGTCCACCTGTACACCACTACGAAATTACGTCATAAAAATGCACGTGACGAAAACTCCCTATAGGAGTAACCTTTTTTGTCCTTTGTTTGTTCCATACTTGCAAAACATCTGTACATGTCTTGGAATTAGACTGTTAAAAAACTTTAGAAAATTCAGATATGCCATAAGTTAAAGCTGAAATATGTTTACAACTACCTTTAGGGCCCTTTCCTGCTGGACAACCACAAGCTGCATACATAATATCGCTAGAATCCCTCTTGAGACCAATACAGACATTATATACTCGGTCCTTCCTCATTTCTGGCAGACAAATACTTTTAATACAGATTACCTTCAGATAGAGCTGGGCCATATACCGGTATTATCGTTGCACTGCGATAAAAACCCGATATCGCGAAGCGATATTTCAATTGCACTTGCACGGTATTATCGTTTTCTCAGAAAACCGTTGGTACGGGTCGTTAAATTAATGCGGGAACTTTACGCGCATGACAGATTAAAGGAACAGCCGTTTCGTTGTTTGTAAACATGGCCGTAACGCGGTACTAGCAAAGTTTTTAAAGTAGCTAGCAATGGCTGCGAGTTCAAATTCTGGCTTAAGGAAGCAACACAGTCTTACCCCGGAGGACTAACTTTGGACTGGAAGCTGATGAACACGGCAAGCTCAGCTTGGATAAAATTTACTTTGTTAAATATTATTTATGAAATATCGTGATATATCGCTTTATCGCGATAATGCAGGTAAGTATCGTATCGCCTGTGATTATCCAATATCGCCCAGCTCTACCTTCAGAGATATGCCATATTGTAATAGATTGGACATGTCCACAGCAAAAAAGATATTCGGCAGACTTGTTTATCGCCTTGAAATCATCAGCAGGAAGCCCATCGTGAACAGATCGATTGACAAAGTAGGTGACTATATGACTGTTATTAAAATTTAACTTAAACTTGCCATCAATGGACTTAATATCTTTCCAACCATCTTTTGGAATTTTATACAGTGGTACATCTCTATCTAGTGATGATGAGGAACTACAAGATGGATATTGATCCAAACCCTCTTTAATGTATGCAGTCACCCTAAATTTCACAAAAATGCAGCTATATGAATTATATTATACCCACTAGTTCGTTATCTCAGAAAAATAAATAAAATAAAAATAATAAAATTATTTTCTTATTTATTTTCTTATTTATAGAAGGGAAAAGGTTACTACCCAAGTTTACTTTTTTTTATTTAGTTAGCATAAAACCTTTACATTTTAAATGTAGGTCGTAATTCATTACTTTATTTTCTTTTAAATACAATTGAGAGGCCACCTGTGAAGTATTTAGTTTTTAGTATTCCTATCTGGACCAGTTTTCTTTGCCATGTCATGCAAGTACAACTAGGTCATATACATAGCGTATAATTTGCCTGGTAGCATTGGTTCCTTAACTTACAATATGATTGCATTATCATGTTGTGCTGTAGCGAATGGAGTGAGATAGAAGGGAAACTAGGCACAGCTCTGCAAGTACAAGGAGGATGCATGGACAGGTGAGGG
>WLWD01002112.1_pt1 | contig 74930 bp, 50 predicted proteins | sample 6712731 | NCBI WGS metagenome assembly WLWD01 (sample SAMN12718690, study PRJNA576275) | sponge metagenome | isolation source: marine sponge | host: Mycale hentscheli | place: New Zealand: South Island, Marlborough, Capsize Point | collected 2014-11-01
AAAATTTTATGGCAGAAATGGATAGACACCAGTTAGCTCTAGCTTATGACCCAGTTTGTAAGCTCTGGCGTGCTCTAGAACTCACACTAGGAGGCTAGAAACACTAGCCGGTTGGACTCGTGTACGGAGAGTTGCTAAGAAATTATTGGCGGGCTTTTCACTAACTGCCGGGAAAACTAATTCACTTACACTATTCAACATAATTCACGTACTCACGCAATTTTCGTCATCATAGTTTCTTAAGGAGCCCTGCATTAAGCCTTTTAGACTTGTTTCAATCCGCCTGTAACTGGTTTATTCCATAGTGTCCCGGAGACACGCAGTAATAGTATACGGACACAAGGCACGCCCCCTGACCTTAGCAACGCCTTTACCCGGCGTTTTTTCGAAATCAGCAATAATAAGTTTAGCAAAAATACTGAAGTGTTGTAGTGCGTAGGGCGAAGACGGCTTGTGCTACAGCTTCCATATTAGGAGGAAGGCATCCCAAGGTCCCGTGCAGCCTACTGGTAGAATAAATTAGAAAACTTTAGATGCCACGTTTAGCCGGGTTTTCACAAATCCGGTCACATATTCTTACTCAGTGTTTTAGCTATGAAGGAAAGCAAAATATATTTCCACATTTTGATCTCCATCAGCCTCGTTGACCGCATCTTTAAGGGTGCTGCGACATAGCAACGCGCGCACCACAAATAACCACAAAAATCCGCCATGCTCGCAATAGTAAAAACGACCGCTAACTTAGCTTGCGCGGGTAATTCAAAGCTTCCCGCGCCTACCAATTTGATATAACTAACCGAGGCCCCGCCCCAGCTATAAGTTGTAAAGAGCGCAGCTGTTTGATATTGTATGTCTTGGCTTACTTTATCAGTATTGTTTCTCCCTAGAGCAGACACTGGCTCCCAGATTGTATCCAAGCTTTGACAGGTAAGTAATACCTCACTAATGACTCCATTATTTTAATTTTTTATTCTTGTGCAAAACTTCTTCCTGATATATCACTCATGATTTTTATATTTTACAGTATTGTGATGACCAGTGATAATTTTTATGAATGTATATAATAATAATGATACTTATTTTATATAAAAAATATTTTGAAATAGCCAGCTAAATATAGATGAATATTTTGTGATGTAGCTAGCTAAGTAAGGATGAATAAACAAATGAAGTGAATAGCTAAGTACAGAAAACTGTACACAACATGAAACTGTAGAGTCTTTTAGCAGCAAAATGGTTCACTAATCTAATATAGGTACATACACACACTGAATATGCATCTAGCTAGCTTGATAAAAGGCTTCCCTTACCTGACCATGCCGAGAAAAACACTATTAACTAGACTACAATAATCTCCTCACACTCGTTTCAGTAGGGCTATCATCGAGAAAGAAAGGCGGCCAGATAACTGGTTTGCTAACCGGTAGGCGCCCGAAAGTTAGAGAGCACCTGGAACTCACTTTCCCGCGGGAATTAATTGAATCTGTTGTGGGTGTGGTTTGAAAGTAATCAAGTCTCTGCCAAAAGATCGCGTGGACTAATTTTTAGTCCTGGAGTTTATTTTGTGTTTCTTCTCAGAAACTATGAGTAGAAATGACTCCAAATTTCGTACACAGGCTGACTACGACCTTAGTTAGAAAATGTTCGTTGCAATTTTTTTTGAAAGAATAAAATTCGGGCGCGCTGCAGTGAGGATCAAATCAGCACAGTCAACTAGAAAAAAAAAGCAGAATTGAGAAAAAGTACAACGAAGGTTTTGAGGACAATCAACAAATGTAGCAGTAGACGAAGAATGGGCTCGTCAGCGACGGCACCCGCGGAGGAGTTGTGGATTATATACTTGAGGCTGAGGAGCTCGTAACTTGAACGAAACAGGCTCTTAAGGCCCGTTCTTTTTATTTAGTTAGTCCTTTAGCAGTACTCTTTAGGATCCACCCTTAGTTGGAGCTCTACAAACACCAAGAAAAAAGTTAGTAATCCCTAGCAACCAAAATCCAATTATTGTGAATATATGCGTGGGCGTTGTCGCAGCACCCTTAAGGGTGGCCGCACATAGCAACGCGCACCGCCTGTAGATCCGGACATTAATTTATTCCCCGCCAATACCCCACCATTTGATAATGTGACAGCAGAAACTATCGCGCAGTAAGAAGTATACTTTGCGAAGTTGTAGTGTTTTAGTTTAGGTTCTTGTTGTCTCATATCCGTTTACAGAAACTCTCCATACGTCGTCTGAGCTCACGCAGCACGATACACCAGGCTGCCTCTCCTTCTGTAGCCCTTCTCTGGACTCTGCGCACCTGAACTCAAGCGGATGGATATACCGGGCTCGATTTCTGCGGAGCGAAGACTTCCCAAGCTGCCCAGATCTAATACCTTCACCTATGGCTATCTCCCAATAAACTGCTCTCTCTTCTGACTCTCTTGTTATTGTTGTATTGATGTATGTTTACTCTTGATATAGGAGGGCTCTTTTTAGAACCAATACAAACTAATTGAAAAAATTGCTCGCGTACTCGTAGTTCGAGATATGGGGGTGGGGCTATTTTTTAAGAATTGCGAGTGGAATGAAAGTTCCAAATTTTGTAAATTTTTCTTGGAATCTAATAATGAGAACGGCACAAAAATTTTATACACGGGTAATAAAAAAAAAGTGAACTGCGCCACAACGAGAATTTTTCAATATCTTATAAATAGAAAAAATTGCGAATATATCATAAAGTAATATTGAAATGGATAAGAACTCGTTGTCTTGCAGTAGAGTATCGGCTCGGCTAGACAATAGTCCTCACACTTTTCATCTGCAAGTACACACTTTTTATCCCACATATCACTCATCTCTTTGTTTTCTTCCGCAACTACACACACATACATCGTTTACACCAACAATTCTAGCCTTAAGGGTGCCCTGCCACCGGGACCTGTGGTCGTTCAATCATTCAGTATAATACCGCAGAACCGCCCGTAACCCAAACCTCGCATGCAATCTATTCACGAGCGGCCAGCTCTCAATTTCTACGCGGATCAATTAACTTTGGCGCCAAATTACCGCGATGCAGGAGGACAAACGGGTCCCGAGCTATAACTTATAACTGTTGTGTACTAGTCTGAAGCAGTCACCTCAAATAACATCCTTCTATTATACTTTCAGGGTACGGAGTGAGGCTGTACTTGTGAAGCCATTGGAGCAGCTTAAAACTCTGTCTCAACGGTGACCAACTCCATCCTGACTGGTACCAGCTCCTACTATTCCACCAACCTTGTATTCAGACTTTGCTGCGTATAGACTCCGTCATCATCACTTCAGTTCTTTCTGTCGGGATTGCTACCGCTATATTCTTCAGCCCTATCACCTACAAGTCTGAAATTTGTGCTGAACTACCCCGCTCTCACTAATGAGCAACCAACTCCAAGCAACATTGGGAATACGCCGTCACTTCTGCTCCGGGGACTAACCTTTTGCAAAGTTACAACGGCCATCTCACGGCTCATTATTGTATTTCTTATTTTTGTTTACAAATGGGCTCTTTTTAGAGCTACCACAAGTCAATTAATTATGCTCTTACCAATAAATTGCGCGTTCGGGGAGCTCAACGTTATGGGGGGCGGGGTAAAATAGCGAATCAATAGTGAACTTGAAAATATAAATTGATATTTCGTGGAATTGTATCATTGAATTGAATCCAAATTTTGCGAACAAGCAGCATGCCCCCCTTAGAATAAAGTTACAGAGAGATTTTTTTAGAATAACGCAGGAGTAAAACGGCACGAAATTTTTACTATTTACAAAAAAAGAATATAGATATTAGAAATATGGCTCTGTAATGTTGCGAAGAAGCCCGCTAGCTACCTCTGGAAAAAAAATGAGTACGCTAGTTCCTTCGGCCGCTTCGAAATAACACTGAATAGTAGCCGGAATGCAGAGCTGTATCGCCGTCCCAGACGGGTCTTCATTCTTAAAATTTTGCTTCGAAATAACACTGAATAGTAGCCGGTATGCAGAGCTGTATCGTCGTCCCAGACAGGTCTTCATTCTTCAAATTTGGCTTGCTGGAGTCCTCTATTGGTGCTCATCCCATCTGTAACAACAAAGTAAGCCCACAGTACACAGAAGAAGAAATATAAAGACATAGCAAAAACAGTCAATTTGCGGTTACGGGCCTCGGTTTCCGGTGGCAGGACACCCTTAAACCTCTTTGTATTATTTATGTGAACAACCTTTTTCTTCTTCCCGCCACCTTTACACACTTTATAGTTTACTCTAGACAACCTCTCCTGGACATCATATGGACCTTCCCTGGATGCTTCCAGAGCAGCACGCAACCCAGGGATCCTTAGCAACACCTTGTCACCAACCTCCAACTGCCGTAGAGACTTGTTCTTGTTAGTGGCTATGCTTGCATTGGCTACTGCCACTTCATGCAAAACTTTCAACCTCTCCTGTAGCAACTGAACCCACTTACACACATCAACTTTACTGTAGCAATCCTCAACCCATCCAACATACAAAGTGTCCAACTTTCCTCTCATTCTCCTACCAAAGACCAACTCATGCGGGGAAAACCCCGTGTCTCGGTTCGTTACCTGCTGAATGGCAAAGAGAGCCATAGGCAAGAAGGTTACCTAATCAATCCCATTGGCCACTGCCTTAGCCAGCGTCGGTTTCAGTGTGCCATGTAGCCTCTCCACAACTCCATTCCCTTACGGTCTATACGGTGAGGATTGGATGGTATCAATACCCAATATTTTAGCCACCCTTCTGAACACCTTCCTCATAAAGACACTGCCTCTATCACTTAATACCTTCAGTGGGAACCCCGACCTTGTAAAAATCCCCACCAACCCTTCTGCCACTTCAGAGGCTGATCCCGTCCTCATTGGAGTCGCCTCCGGCCACCTGCTTGCCATGCAAATGTAGGTTAACAAAAATCTAGCTCCACCCTTCCCTTTGGGTAATGGACCAACAGTGTCCACCGCCACACTCTCAAACAGCTCTGCAATGACTGGCCTCTCCATCATCTGCACCTGCCTATTGCCCACCTTATTATACTTCAAACATGTTTCGCAAGAACCCACATACACCTCAACATCAGCACATAACCCTGGCCAAGTAAATCTATCATTGATCAACTCCCTCATTTTCTTACTGCCCACATGCCCTGTCTGGTCATGTGCCAATCTCATCACCACATCATCTCTCCTCACTTTGGGCAGCACCAGCCTTTCACAAACACCCAACACCTCGTCCACAATCCTATGGAACCCCATCTTGCCACTTTTGGCCAATTCTCTACAATGTCTCAGTGAAGCATCCTCCAGAACCTCCTTCTTCAGCCTTTCCATGTTCTCACTACCGACTAGTACTGGACAACCGAGGTCCACTGGGGCAAGCTCAATCGCATCGGCCTCATCCACCAACGCACACTCTTCACCATGATCTGCCACGACTACAGAAGTCTCTGCAGCTGACCCCACCAAATCCTCAACACTGTTAACCCTCTCGTTCCCGAATTGTTTGGACGCGCGCGGAAAAATCTAATCTTCTACCGCGGAATAGTGCATTACCGTTTTATTTTTTTAACTCGATGCTGGCTGGGAAAACCCCATAGCAACCATATATCACTAAATAGACCAAGAGTTTGGGATTCCCCTCATTTTTTGATTGAGAAAATTGAATAATATTTAGGCCCTCTACTATTACTTTAAAAAAAAAAAATTTTTCCCAAAAAATTTCACTTTTCCCATCAATAAAAAAAAAAAAAAAAATAGAAATAATATTGTTTGATGTACTTTATACCAATATTATATTAGTTCAACAATAAAATATGTTGTTTGCTGTGTTTGGTGCTGATTGTGATCATGTAGGAGACATCTATGAGTGTCCACAAGGAACATATGCCATCGGACAGCTCGGAGCTAGCTCCACTACAAAACAATTTCATATACACAAAAACACAAACAACAAAGATATATTTGTAATACAAACAACAAATTATTCATGATCCTATATAATTGCAACTTTATGATGTATTGTATGCGGTTTCATACAGGATTTTTGTTTGGGAGGGAGGGGGGTGGGGCTCCGAGTGTACTTTGCCAGGTCCAGCATCTTCTCCTTCGTCAATGGAAGACACTGCTCCTGTTGCCTCATCTGTCCTCTTCACAATCCCTCTTCACAATCCCTCTTCACAATCGGGTCGGTGACTGCATACACATCTGGTCCTAGTAGTACATTCTGGTAAAAAAAATTAAATTTTTTTGAAAATTTGAAATTGTTCAACAAACCACAACCCACTTTCAAATCTCAAAACTCAATGAAATATATATATATTATAGCTAAACAGCGTTCTCCATCTCAATATAGCTATAAATAAGTCCTTTCCACAACAGAAGCTTGCTAGTTTTCAAGAGAAAGACAAGAGAAAGACAAGCTTACATCGATCATCTTCTTGACGTCCATTGTCAGTGTCAGAGTTGACGGGGTCTGGTCCCCAAACCTGATACAGGGCCTCCTATAGCCCTAGATGTCGTCTCCCACTTCTCCGCTTGATCCTGAGTCGCTAGAGTCAGTATCAAGCAAGTATAAAACTTCCACAGCACTGTAACTGGTAGACGCCATCTTTCCAAATTGACTTCGAAAAAAAATTTTGTTTCCATAGTTACCTGGATCACACGACACGCTCACTTTTTTCCTATGATGTAATAAGCATTACCTAAGACTGTACGTAATGGGGAGGCCCCCAGTTGAACTGGCAATTTTATTAAAAAAAAAGAAGACAGTAAGTCAAACCGCAAAGTCTTGGTCGGCAAAGAAGCGGTTGTTTCAATGTGTTATGGAAGGCTACTGGGCTCAAGCAATTTTTCGCTGCTTCTACAAAGCTCTGGAGATGACTGGATCCATTAATGAAGCTGCTGTGAAGAAGGTAACTTTTTTTTAAATTCGATGGAGAACCGATGTTTTTATTTTTTGCCGAGGAAGAAATAAACGCAACTGCTGTGAGGTACTGTCGAAGCAGCCCTGGCTGAAAGCTATTTTAGATGCTTCTCCAACAACGCATTGGGCACCTGTGTATGCAATCTGAAGGTTCTAGCTATAAAGTAACTATTTTTAAAAATTCGGAGAAGCCAACCGGTCTTCACCCGCTTTTAAGCGGGATTGGGAACGAAAGGGTTAAACACTACAGCACCAACTACTTCTCCATCATTTTCACTCACATCTTCGAGAGACACAGGCGACATACTGTCCTCACATTGGACCTCCTCTGCAGTTTCAACAGCTGATTCTCTCTTCTTCATGGCACAAGTGATGGCATGAACGGCCACCAGTCCATCGTCCTCCATCCGGTTGTCGCACCCAGACACTATCTTCGTCGATTGTTCCTCCGAACCACATGCATCTGCCAACAACCTCTCTGCGCATCCGTTCACCATGGGGACTGAGAACAACACCTTGTCGCACAGCATACCTGCTGCTGTGACTGCTACCTTCTTCATAAACCACTTATCCAATACATCCATCTCCACTTCAGCCATCCTAGTCTCTACTGGGACCCCAGTAGCACCAAGAATCTCCACTGTCTCTGGTAGCAACTGAGACTCGTACACCAGGTTGCCTGGCACAACAGTAATCTCGACACCTGTATCAACAACAAACTGGGACTTGAGACCGTACACCTTTCCTTCAACGGAGTGGCCACCTGACTTGACAGCCACCCAATTGCATTTCTTGGGTTTGTCCCCTCCCCTAATTCCGAGACTCTTAGTAGAAGCCATGGCCGTAGCAAGCGGTCCGGTTGGTCCGGTTTTGGCCGGACCAATATTTTCACCTTGTAGCCACACCCACCTTAGTTGCTGCGTAGAGCATGCGCGCGTAGGTTCAAGGATATTTGCAGCTGTTACATTCTCCTTCTAGCCCGTTATTCACTTGCGGAGCATATTCATGGCGTAGCATGCGGTCCGGTTGGTCTGGTTTTTTCCGGACCAAATGTTCACCTCGTAGCCACACCCACTTTAGTTGTTGTGTGTGTAGAGAGCATGCACGCTAATTTATTCCAGTGTTAGGTTCTCTTTCCGCCATTTTTCACCTGGAGCAGCTTTATTGGTTTGCTCACTATCGTTGAGCGCCCATACCGTCAATTTCGGAAGTTTTCTTCAGATTCCTTTCTGCCAAGTAAGCCGCGGTCTGAATAATCTGATGCTTCTCCATGCCCATAAACAAAGAACAGATGCCATTGGTCTCAAAACAGTTGTAGAAATATTTTTATTGGAGATTCCATTTACAGATCGAATATTTTTGGAAAGTGCTAGTCAACAATTACCATTTATGCATAAATAATATATAATCAATCTACAAATAACAGAAATTAATAAAAGTATAACAAAATTAAAAAAATATATATTGTCTTATCCCATCCTTTGCATTTGGCTGCTGAATGGGTCGATTTGTTGACAGAAGATAATTTTCTTGAAATTGCATAATAAACTACATTGTACGTAGATGACACAAATAAATAATTAAATTAATATTATATATAATATATACAGGAAATTAATTGATCACAGACCACACCTACATCCTGGCCTGACCAACCAAAATTTGCTTGCTACGGGCTTGGAAGCTGTACTATTAGGGCCACCACTTGTGCTCCCTCTATGATAATTGACATTACTACTACTGTCCTTCTCCTTTCTGTTTGGGCAGTTTGGAGATTTGTGACCTGGCTGGTTGCAAACATAACACACAATCCTACCACTACTGACACTAACATCCTCACTCCTGGTCCTGCACTCAAAGCGTTTATGACCATATCTCAAACATAACACACAATCCTACCACTACTGACACTAACATCCTCACTCCTGGTCCTGCACTCAAAGCGTTTATGACCATATCTATGTCATCTAAAACACTGCAGCCCAGACCTCTCTTCTCTCCTCAGTCCTTACTTGATCCCTTGACTTAACATTTGTGGTTTTAAGCGTGGTTGCCACATCATGGAGGTCTGACAAAGTGCTGATTGGTCTGCTATCCATCAACTCTTGCTCAGTAATGGGCAAGCCTATCCTATAGATCGCCTTCATCAGGAACAGGGCCACCTCAGTCTTGTCTTTAGCATTAATGACAAACCTATCAACTAGAGACTTAACACGTCTGTATCTGTCCACCCGGTCCATATTTCTAGTGTCCTCTTCCCAGTCAATAAACAACTTGACCTCCACCTCCCTCTGACTCAAACCCATTTTGTCCAGCAACTTCGACTTCAGTTTATCATAAGTACATCCCTTCTCACACAGCAAATCCAACACATTCTCTTTCGTCTTGGGAGGCAACTTTGAAATCAAAATGTGCCAAAAATCTTCTTTCCTAACCCCAATGTCATGCAACTCAGCCTCCAAAGCCAGCAAAAGCTGACTGATATCTGCTCCCTCTCTGTATGGGAGTATTCTATCAACCATCTTCCCCATATCCAGCACTGCGTTCTTACGTGCATCCCTTTCCTGCTTCATTCCAGGCAACAGTCCTTGTACCATCATTGACATTTTATCCACCTTATCATCACTGGAACTGCCAGCCTCATAAGGTTCAGACAAACTCTCTTCATCAATCTCTTCCCTCTCCATTTCCCGTCTACTTCCTCTCCCCCACTAAGTAGCATCACCTTCGAGAAACACCGGGATCACTATAATCAACTACACTTTCAATGAGCTCAGCACCCTCACTTGGTACTTACACTTGGAACTTTATCCTCTACACGACATTTGCAGGCTCTATCCAACCGCGCTCTACCCGACATCCCCAGTAGTCTGAGCACAGGAGACTTCTGAAGCATACAAAAACACAACAACTAAACAAAAATATATTAAAAATTAGAACTACACGTGGCACGGGCACTAAATAGAAATAAAGACACAGAACACAAACAGTTTGTAGCCACTTCGATGGTCGTGAGTTGTCGGTAGTACACCACGGAAGACGCCTTAATGTTTGGACGCGCGCGGAAAAATTTAATCTTCTACCGCGGAATAGAGCATTACCGTTTTATTTTTTTTACTCTATGCTGGCTGGGAAACCCCCATAGCAACCATATATCACTAAATAGACCAAGAGTTTGGGATTCCCCTCATTTTTTGATTGAGAAAATTGGATAATATTGAGGCCCTCTTCTAATACTTTTTTTAAAAAAAATTTCCAAAAAAAAATTTCACTTTTCCCATCAATAAAAAAAAAAAATAGAAATAATATAGTTTGATGTATTGTATACCAATATTATATTAGTTCAACAATAAAATATGTTGTTTGTTGTGTTTGGTGCTGATTGTGATCATGTAGGAGACATCTATGAGTGTCCACAAGGAATGTATGCCATCGGACGTCGAGCTCCACTACAAAACAATTTCAGACCTCTCAACTCTCACGCATTTTGCGTGAGAATCACGCACTAAGCCGTCATATCAAGCTCTCAAGCAAACATACCTATTTCTCATGCAAGTAGTCTTGTATTGCAATACTATGTATTAACCCTTTTTCAGTGTTGCATTCTAAAAAATACAACAGTCCAAGCGGGGAAATGCCGGAAAGGGCGTAGTTATAGCAAGTCTCGCGCGGTCGATATAAATATTGTTAGGTAAAGAGTCGTCTTACCCTGACTATTATAGTGGTATGGCTTCTTCTACTGTTGTTGCCACAGTCGATCCTACCGAGTCATCGAGGTCGCAGTCGGAGTATAAGGCTCAGAAGTTCAGTGGAGCTTTCAAGTATCGTACAAAGTGAGTCCTATAGTACCTAAAAAGTTAGCTATTTTTGTATTTAGCCAGACCTTACTATGATTACTTACTCAACACGGTAGTTTTTATTGAATGGGCCGTGGGACACTTAAACACACCCCCCCAACAATTTTTCCCAGAGTCAAATTCCCTAGCAACCTCATTAGCAACCAAAGTGTGGCAGGATGCTAATTGATGCTAATTGAGTTTTCAAAGTTCATTCCAGTTCTGCAGCACAGGAAGTTGAGGTAACTTAGTTCAGTTCCTAATTGACTAACTCAAAATAAAAAAACTCCAGGCGCCAGCGAGTAGCGGTGGGCTGTACTCTGCGAGTTTATTTTTTGTCTACTTGCATTTGTGTACTTTTTTAAGGCAAGAGATCGAGGTAAGTCAAAATAGCTATTCTTTTCCAAGCTATTGCAATTGGTTAAACGATAGCACTATTTTTATTTCGCTTGTACCAATCGTTCAAAGTGGAACGGATTTTAATCTTGGTGTGCATATATTAGACTGTGAGTTGTGAAGGACTAGCTACTGAACACTGCCATTGTCAATTGCACTCTTCCTAATTGTCTGGTGAGTGCTTTCTCTTCTTTGGAGGTTGTGGCCTTAAGGCTGTCAATGAAGGATCTGCCTCCAGCAATTGCTCCTTAAAGATGTATTTCAACCTTGTCACTTCGTCAGGTATGTGTCTGTGAGTACGGTCTAGTGAGTTCATGTGGGCATGAATAGACTCTGCTCCCTGCTCCCCCATCAATCCAGAGCCAATCCGCCACCTTCTAAGCCATGGCACAGTGTGATCCTCCATGATGTGCATTTTTGAATGGAGGCGTTCGGAAAATTCTTCCGATAAAATTTCAAGAAGGTGAGGATGTCTTTTTCTGAGTTTAATACATTAATATTAAGATTATATATAATAAAAAAAGGACAACAAGTAATTCTGTTTTACCAATTTTGTCAATGTCCCCATCAGTCAAGCAAGTGGAAGAATTGTATCCCTTGTGGCAACTACTGAAGAGTTGAAATGCTGAGGCAAATGTGCTTGCCATCTCATTAGCAGCTTGTGAAATGGACGGATGAGGGGAAGCAGCTTGACGTATGCCATCACAGAGTACGCTGATGCTCTTTGGCTGAAGAAAGAATGATGATTCATTACGGTAAGTTCAAGAAAATTATAGCTGTTACCTGTAGCAATTTGTGGACATGATTTCCCACGAAGGTACCCCCTTGGTATGCCTGCCTCTGAACATGTAACTGCTGCAGGCTATTGTCCAGAGTGGAAAAGAGCACTCCCTTCGTGTAATCAAACTGCTTCTTTAAAGTGCCTTCAAGTTTCACAATTGCTGTAGTCTGCAATGTAAGATTTATTGTAATATATATTTTTTATTTTTGGGTTGGTACTTATTACCTTGTCACAGATCAGTTTCTGTGCTTTGTCGACATCCTCTTTCAAACTATCATACACCGGATTGTTACAAGGGTCTTCAACAGTGAGAGTGATGAAAGTAAGCATATCAGATAGCACAGCAGCCAAGTTCTTCTGTGCCTCTAACTCTACTCTTAACAGGGACAACTGGCTGAATCCACTGCTGCTACTTGCACCTACGCTGGCTGAGACATCACAAGTGGCAAGATTGAAGTCTAGCTTGTGACAGGCTTCCTCGAGCAGATTCCACAGGCGATTATAGATGCCAAGGGACATATGAAGACCAGGTATGCAGACCTGTTTTGTAAATTATTGTCATGCTATATACATTTATCAGGTATTATTCTTACATTGTCCAACGGAATCTCCAAAATTGACTCGCCAATTACATTGTTGTAATCTTTAGCATACTTGAGAAATCCATGCCCTTGTGATGTAAACCTGCCATAATCGGATTGGAGTGTTTCCAACGTCCTGAGAGGAAAAGACCCCCTCTGAGCTAATGGCTCTCTTAGCTTTGCGCTGGGAATGAGACACCACAGACAATTATGGCGACCTTCGTTCAGTAAGTGAAGTATAGATAATATTTATTGTAATAAATTATATTAAAATGCACCTACCACTGGCACCACTAAGACCGTACATCCGGCATAGAAACTCATAATCTCCAGTCAAGAAGAGACGGAGAGTACAGTTACTATAAGTATATGTTATTTTTATTAAGTATGCAATGTATATATTTCATATTATCATACTTGATTTCCATTCCTTGGGCTTCAACCACATGGTCTCTATACATGTGTAGAGCTGTGTGAAGATTGGTAGTGGTGTCAGCTGCCTTGAACACAGAGAGGAGACTAGTGTTCTTCATAGAATTAGGAGTTGCAGTGTTCACGAGCTGCAAATTGAACTTAAAGCTCCCGTGTCCCTTATCTCCTCCTAGCTTGACCCAAATCTCATGCGAAGGTATGGCTCCTTTGTGCCATGTTAACCCAACACTAGAACTATGGTAAGCCATAAATTTCGTGCATAAAATATATTTATTATTATTATTTTTTTTAAAATGTACTTGTGATGCCTGTTCACTGTATCTGCGATGGCAGCAATGAGATTTGGGCGGTACACAAACGGAACTTCTCTCACTTCAGATATACCCTTCTGCACATCGAAAGTGAAAGCACCACGCTCAGCCACGATGGTTTGATCAATGATCGTCTTTGCCAGCTTTCTCTGTTGTAGCTCACTTGCCACAGCAACATTAAAGGACTTAAACCATCTATGTATATACAATTGGTACGATCATTATTAATTTTTTAGAATAATTTAATTACCTTCTAAGAATTCTCAATTTAGACCATGGAATTTGAAGATCACCTTTCATCGCTAGTGCGTGGTCTGCTGGGATTACAACGGGGAGTCTTGCCTGTTGTAGCAGGTCTTCCCTTTCAGACTTGGTGAGTGACTGAATCTCAGCAGCTAACTGTACATGGCTATCACCGCCACTAGTAAACTCCCGCACTGAACTTAACAGGGCATTTCTGCGTTGGATGGTCTTCTTGGAAGCATCAGCTGATGGAACGCGGCAGCCTTGAACTTGAACCAAAGTAATTGGCTTTAAAATTAAAAAAAATTTTTTTTTATGTTGTATGGAAATATTACGATATATACCTGACCATGAGGAGACTGTATTCTGACTCTTCCAGGTGTGGAAGATGATGGTCCTTCTCCTTGATGAATAAGGCGCTTAACCAAGTGATGTGCAGCCTTCACTTCAACAGGAGTTGCTGGCAATGTAGATGGCTTACTAAGCACATCCCTCAGTGTAACTTTCGATGGTGAGTCTACATTTTCACGATTATTTCTGCAATTGCTGCGAAGGTGCTCCTCATACTTTACAAATTTAACCTTGCTTCCACACTTTCTGATGCAGGAGACTACTAAGTCATTGACTAGTGACATGAGCAGATGAGATGGTGGGTGAATGGTAGCACTACTAAGGGTGTGGTCTCTACAACAAGGGCAGTTTAGTGACCTGGTGGACTGTATGGCTGTACAGCAACATGTGCAACAGATGATATGGTCACATGAGAGCTCAACTGGCCTATGGACTACATCCATGCAAACAGGACAGGTAAGCTTCTTGGTTGTAGAGGAGGGAATAAACTGAGGTTGTGGGTCATCATGAAGAGCTGGTGGTGCAATGGAATTGATGTATTCAATTACAGCTCTGGGAGTCTCCCCACTTGGTCTTCCTCTGCCTTTGGAGGCTTTAACCTGAACACCACCCTTGGAAACTTGCTTGAAGTGTAAGCAGATCTAATAATAAAATAATTGTAAGCAAATCTAGAATTTCATGGTTTATTTTGGTGGAACTATAGTATTGCTTGAATTAATATTATAATTGTTATTATTATTATTTTTTAAAAAGGAAATTGGAGAAGGCTAGAAATTGTGGGCAAATCTGTAGTAGTACTACTGAGCTGAGGCTAGACAACTTTATCTCCCAGAAACCACCAAAAAGTAAATTTATTTTAAATTAAAAATATTTATTAATTTATTATTCTTATGATTATACCTTGCAGCTCTCCTCCTGGTGTATGGACCATTCCATGCAAGTGAAAGAGGGAAAAGGAACTCCATCTTTGGCTGCCTGTTTTGCCCTGCTAAACTTCGAATGGCATGAATTGCAAAACTGCTGGGGGAAGATATGGTCATCTTCACTGTTGCCTATTTCCACTCTGGCATAAGTAGAAAGGTCACTTGTGTGCTGTGTGCAAGAATAAACTGTCTGTGGCTTCCCCTTAGTCTTGTTCAGCCTCTTCCCACAGACCCTGCAGTGCTTCTGAAGTTGCTGTTGGTGATACTCCATTGAACTTAAAAATTATGTGTGATTTTGTTTGGTGCATATACATTGTAAAAAAAAAAAGTTCCACATTATTACTGCTATAATATGATCATTCCATCTTAGTTTCACTCTCTTACCTCTGTTGCAACCTCTAAAAAAGTGCCAGTGAGGTTCTATTGGCTTGCAAAGACCACAAGCTATTCACCAATTACCGGTGTGGTTACTACTTGGTGGTAAAGGATGGTTGCGCACATGGCAACCAAACCGGTTCAGCCTGCTCAGTAGAACTGGAATAGAACTTTAAAGGTTACTAAGCCAGTATTTGGCTGTGGTATTGATTGGATCCAAATAAAACCCTAGATCCAGACGCTTCAAACCTTGATAATATATTCATGATCTATTAATATATTCATGAGCATACCAGGTAATTCGCGCAGCGCAAAGATTACTCGTTAAATGTCCATGAAAAACTACCGTGTCAAGTTATGTAAAAGACACCTTTCAATGGCCTTTTCTCAGAATTTTTTTACCCTCCTTATTTAAAAGAAATAATATGACAACACTTTTTTTGTAAAATAGGTTTCAAGCTTCATGGCCAAGAAAGTGGGCTTGTATTAAGGCTGTCAAGAATGATCCTTTTAGTTTTCAGTGCAGTGTGTGCCTGAAAGTTATTTTTTGTAAACATATGGGAGAGAGAGATGTTTCTAGGCATATTTCATCACTTTTACACCAGAAGAATTGTAAAGGTCTAAAAAATATTCAGCCTTTGTTTCTACCAAGAGAAGACATTTCTGCAAGGCACAAGGTTTGATGATCTCTATTAGAACATTTGGTATATGTATAAATATATATATATTTGCAGGTTGCTAACTGAAGTAAAAATTGCTAATTGTCTAGTGCAACACAACATACCTACAGCATTTAGCGATCATTTAAGTCCACTCCTTAGAAGTACCTTTCCTGACAGTGAAATTGCCAAATCATATGCTTCAGCCAGCACAAAGACAACCTGTATTATTAATGGAGCATTGGCACCTCATTTTAAATCTGCTCTAATCGAAGCTATGAAGAGCAGTCCATTCTCTCTGGCAGTTGACGGTTCCAATGACTCAGGAATTGAAAAAATGAATCCAATTACTGTGTGTCTTTATGAGCCTGGAGTTGGAAAGATAGTTACCAGATTTCTGGATATGTGTACCACAACTGGTAAGGAATAATTTTAGCTAGCAACATAAAGTTATTTAGTTTTAGTTGTTTTTATTTTTTTGTTTGTTTGTTTGGTTGCTTTTTTGTATCGTTTTTGTTGTTAAATTCAGGAAAGCAGTCAACCACTGCTTCTGCTATTTTTTATAAAATGAACAGTGTGTTGCAAGGATGTAATATTCCATGGATTAACTGTGTAGGTGTATCGGTAGACAATACATCTGTGAACTTGGGTAAGAATAATTCAATCTTCACTCGGGTTAGGGAGAAAAATTCTGCAACTTTTTTTATGGGTTGTCCATGTCACATCATACACAATACAAATATGAAAGCCACTGAAATCTTTAGCAAGGTAATTATTATCATTTTAAACAATGGACACATTTGTAGTTAACTCTTAAATTACAGACTACTACCTTTGATGTGGAAGATATGATGATAGATACTTACTATTATTTGGACAAAAGCACAAAAAGAAAGAATGGCTTGTCTGGCTATTACAGTTTTTGTAATGTGGAGTTCAGACAGATTTTGAAGCACATCAATACAAGATGGCTTAGTTTAGAGAGTACTGTCTCGCGTGTTTTGTCACAATACCCTGGATTAGTGTCATATTTTATATCAGAACGTAAGTTTGAGTCCAAATATGTGACAACTTATAATATTTCGAAACACTTACATGTACTGTAATTGTTCAACATACTTAACAATTTATTTGTTTATGCTTGGAGATGTTACAACTTCACCCAAATGTAGAGATTATATATACTATTTAGACCTAAGAAGGTTTTATTCGACTAGAAACGAGCACACACATAACAAAATAACGAGGAAATGAATGAGAGATAATTAGAACGTATGAATGACATCAATAGTAATCAAGTCCAAAGTTCACAGTTCACAACATTCACCCCTTCCTTTAAAAGTGCTTTGGGGGACAAAATCGATTAGGCGGGTGACTGACACGGGTTGAGCGTCGGACTGGGTTTCTCTGGTTACTCGTGTCCAGGGCAGAATTAGGTGGTCCAGTCTCGGTCAGTTCACAACCAGGCTGGGCACTCAAATCAGCTGACTGGGAGACAGATGTAGGAGGGTTGGTCGGACCTTCGCGGGATTCAGGCATACTTTCTTGGAGTGATGAAGGATGGTCTTGTTCGGGTGGGGAAGTGTTGGCAGGTTGAGGAGGCCTCAGACCATTCTTAGATTCGCCGCATGGTGCTAAGTGCTTGGTAGACACCGTAGTGGTCCTCCCATCAGGGTAGCGTATGTGGGCATAATTAGGGTTAGCCCAATGAGCTCTACTTCATCAACCAGAGGTTCCGTCTTCCAAGCGCTTACATGTATGTCGCTTGAGTAACACAGGCCCAGGAGCAGCTAGCCAAGTTGGAACGGCACTTCCAGAGGTTGATCATCTAGCATATTGAAGGAACCATTCGTGAGGAGTTTCATTAGTAGCAGTACACAAAAGTGACCTGATAGACTGGAGAACATCCGGGAGTACCTCCTGCCAGTACTTGATAGGGAGATTCTTAGATTTGCAAGCCACTGACTGACAAGGGAAGGGCCACGATCAGAGTGTATGAAGGCTGGCATCCCAAAGATACAGAAGAGTTGGATTAAGCATTTGATTACAGTGCCAGCAGAGGTGTCAGGACAAGGGTAGACAAACGGAAATCATGAGTACTCATCAATGATATTTAAGAAGTAGATATTCTTGTTACTCGAAGGGAGGGGACCCTTAACCCTTTCGTTCCCAATCCCGCTTTGAAGCAGGTGAAGACCGGTTGGCTTCTCCGAATTTTTAAAAATAGTTACTTTATAGCTAGAACCTTCAGATTGCATACACAGGTGCCCAATGCGTTGGAGAAGCATCTAAAATAGCTTTCAGCCAGGGTTGCTTAATGCTGTAGTTTCAGAATAAACTGGGGTCAAGCCTAGAAAGCCGTCTTATTTGGAGAAAGTTTCCCGCACGCGCGTTTAAGGAGCATACGTACCATCCATACATTCATACATATTTATATACTAGTGTGCTTGAGCACAAATGGCGAGCGAGCCTGATTGTTAGGTAACATAAAATGTTGCTATTTTTAGCTTACTTCATGCAAACACTATAATAGCAGTTATGACATTTGATTTCAGCAAACAAATACTAAATCACTTACCGATTAATGGTAACTTTTGTGGTATCAAACATCAACCATTCTGATAATCTCAATCACCAGTAACTCTTGAACAAGCTCTAAGCTATGATAAAAAATAAACCAGCGTTATTATTTGTAATTTTAGCCAACAAATATGGAATTACTACTTACCTCAATTTCCTGAGTATTGATAACTTCTGTAGCATCAAATTGAAGTTACTTTGACTATCTGAATTACCTTGAATTCTTGACAAGCTCTCACCTACAAAAACAAAAGACAATCAATTTTAGCACACAAATACAAAATTACTTTCTTACCTCATTTTCTTGAGCAGTGGTAACTTTTGTAGTACCAAATGTGAGCCAATCTGACTATTTGAATTTACCAGTCACTGTTGACAAGCTCTTAGCTACAAAAAAGAAAGGCCAGAGTTAATTTTGCATATTTAGCTAACAAATATGGAATTACGTACTCACCTCAGCTTCCCTAAGAAGTAGTAGCTTCCTTAGCATTAATACTACGGCATTCTGACTACCAACGGCTCTCGACAACCAACAACCGGCACTCAATCCCCATAAAACGGCGAAGTTTTGAAATTGAGTCTGGAAAAGGGTCTTCAATGCCATAGTAACTGGTCGAATAAATTTTTTGTTTCTTGAAAAGCAAGTATTTTAGCAGGAATTTTCTCACACTTTGGAGCTTAAGTATAAAGTTAGGCTTGCTCAATGCTGCAGTTTCAGAATAAACTGGGGATCAAGCCTAAAAAGCCGTGTTTTTAGGAAAAAAGAGTTCCCCGCGCGCGTTTAAAGGGCATACGTACCATCCCACATACATAATATGTATACATATAACATATACCAGATTTTGCATTATCCACCCCTATTACTTTCTCGCTCGCCAATAAGAAGTTTTAATTTAAAGTTGGTCAGATTGCCGCTCGTATATTTAGTGAATCAAGCAGCGCCTGCCTATAAACTTGGTATCAAAATACTCCATAAGAAGTGCTCTACATAGTGGTATGAATAACCCATTTTTCAATTTTTTACGCAAATGGTCCCGGGGATTTGATACCCAAGGGTACCAAGTCTTCTTCAGGGCTAACAAAGGTGTCACGGTGATTTTGTACTCCCTGGGATATGGTACCCCGTGTACCAAATCTTCAGGGCTAACAACGGTGATATGGTACCCCCGAATATATGGCCGTGCTTCAGTCCTGACAGTGCAGGTCGGTAGCTAGCTAGCTAGCTAGCCAAACAATTAAAGGTGGTTCTTGAAACTGTCACCAAAAAAAAAAATATATATATATATCTATACACCTAGCTATATTGGGCTGAGTGGAGATTAATATATAGGATATCTATTTCTGAACAAACTGGAAAGCTAGTCCTTACAATCACAAGTATAAAGTTGATATTCAGATATTTCTGGGTGGACCCTGATATGATAGCTAGTTGCTTGTTTCATATATGGCCAGAAAGTAGTTAATGGTAATTTTAAAAGCAGTAATAATTTGATGTGGCTATTAAATGAGCTTGTCGGCAATACTTGAGACTATCACTCTAAACTTAACAAGCATATTTTTAGGCTCTATATGTAAAAATGGAGTTAGAAAAAAAGAAAAAATTACTCTTTATAGCTAGCAATTAGCTTCTATTGACAATTTTTTCTTATACACTGATAAATGCAATGCGGTGATTTGGTACTCCCAGGGTATCAAATCCCCGGTGATTTGGTGATTTGGTACTCCCAGGGTATCCAATCCCCGGTGATTTGGTACCCCGGGTATCATATCCCCGGGAGTACCAAATCACCGTGATAGCGGTGGTAAGTCAATGCGCTCTTTGTCATGGTTATAAGCCGTGCGCAACAGTATTTACGTGAAAATACATTGTCCACTATACTGCTGCGAAGGTAAGTCTGTGTAGGTGCATGTCCAGTTGTGTCAAAGCATTGTGTGTTACAACCACTACTTGGCTAAAGAATATCACAAAGAAAACTTTTAAATAACGTGTATTGTTTTGTTGTTGTTTTTTTCCTTCCAAGCAGTTGCAGAGAGTTGTTACTATGGCACTGAAATTCCTTTACCTTGTATGCTGAATTAAAAAACTGGACCTTATTTTCAGTAGCTTCAGTGTTAAAAGTCAAAATCATTCATATAAAAATAGTATAGTATTTAGGCTCGCTCGCCATTTGTGCTCAAGCACATCACTAGTATAGCAAAGTTCAAAGAGGTCAATGCGTGTCCACCCCGATTGCGCCTGCCATGCCATGAAGTACCCGGGCAATCGAACAACAGTTTGATTTCAAGAATTATAGAAGTAAAACTCTGTCCTCTTAATCAGCGATTGCGAACACGAGCTCAAGTGACCCTAGCGCCGCCATAAAGGAAGGGACTGGATAACTTGAGACCCAGTGTCACAGGAAATGAAAGTCATACACAAAGCAGGACTGAACACAGAACCAACACATAATGACAGTGAGATAGCTAACCCAGAAACAAACACAATGACATGTTGAACTGTAATCACCACATTTAACACATCTATAGAAACAAAGTTCTCAAAACCCATTCACTAGCAATCACAACATTCAACACATTTATACACACAAAGAATTGTTAAGTGTTTGAACACTTGAGCATCCCTTCCTCCTTCATCCTTCTCTCTTCTTCTCTCTAGGGACTGCTGGCCCCATATTAATGCATAGACCTTGGAAACTTTACTATTCCAGTTAAACAAGTTGTTTTGTCATCGTCAAGGAGACCTATTGCTATGAAGTATGCCGATAGTAGTGAACTTAGAGGTCACTGTGGAGTCAAGTGAACTCTAAAATGACTATATTCCTGTTGTAACATGACCTAAGGTAAGAAGAGATGTTTGTAAGTATGTACAAGAATGTGGGCCATGCCAAAACAGGCTTGAAGTACTAGTGAAAAGCAGCTTTTGATACACTTATGACAGAAGGTGTTACTGAACCACCCCACATTCAATGGCCAAGCCCACTAGATATCCTTTACTTATGATTTACAAGATGAGAAAATAATAAATTGTATTAACTCAAAGTTGAGAGTAAAGAGTTGACAGCTTTATATTTTATTAGTGTGTGTTTATAGCAAAATATAGTAGTCTGGCTATTCATGCCTTTACATATGGATTTTAGAATATTTTTACATTCCACTTCAATTCATAATCAATACAAAACATACTCAAACCTGCTCGCAAAAAATACACAGTGTCATTCTGTTAGTATTAGCTAGCTAAATTAGCTATTAGTGTTAAGGTAGATGTTTTCAAGGCATATTATTGACAGTCAGCCCTCATGCCTTCAAAAATACATCGGCTTTACTGATGGTGACCTACTTGCTAGTATTACAAGGGATATGCAGTAGTATTGTCTCATAGAAGACCCATTTTATCTTCTTGTGTGTTGTTATATCACTGTCAGCCATACCTTACATGCAAAAGGAATAATAAGGTGTTTCATTAAATTTGTGTTACACCTTGCTACCCAAAATTGTAGCTAACTAACCTTTCTAATAAAAGTTGGCCTGTCCATAAGTTGAGCTGTATAAGTACCAAATACATTATCCTATTTTTGTTTTAAAATCTATTACGTTGCTATAAACAAACAAAAATACTGAATAATTATGTTGCTGCATCAATAGCTACCTTATTCAGTTAACACATAATGCTTTTCTTTCAGGGCAGCTGCTCCAATATAGAAGAATTCTAGGGGATGCCATATTTCCCCTGGGTACAAAATATCCTAGGATATTTTACTTGGGGGGTGCCGTATTTCCTGGGGTGCAGAATTCCCTGTGACACCGGCCTGGCTGACGATCAAGGAAGCTTAACCTCCACCTTAGCCAACAACCTATTCTCCCTCAGAAGAGGAGCTAAAATGCTGCTAAGAGCAAATAAGATATGTAGTTGTTATATCAAAACTACATTAAAATTATGATGTTAAAAGTAGCCCTAAGGACATAAAACAAGTGTAGCGGTATTAACAAAACTATAGTAAGTGCTAAGAACAAAATTATGAGTGTGGAATAACTGATTTACAGTCAGCATTGAAGCTAATGGAAACTATAATTTGTTGTTATAACTTACTGTCAATTATTTACACCATTAATGAAGACACTATTTCCACTAAAAGTACCTTTAGCTTCTGAACCTGCACAAACAGCCCACAGATGTTGGTAGGAATAAAATCTTCTCTACACTACATAAGCACTTATCTTACAGAATGAAAAGAAAAAACTATAGCTATAGAATATTGTAAGGTAGCTAATGTAGTTTGGATAGCTTACTATTTTTTAAACTAAATAAACAATTAAACTAGAAACTATTAAATATTCGAGAAGCATGGAAAAAGACTATAACTAAGCCATAAAGATCCATTTTTGGAAGCTATGTAAGAATAATTTTGTGATTACTCTACACAGATTCTGCTCCTGTGCAGTGCATCAGTATGGACGGTTCTTCACATTCTGTAAGATGTGTTTATGCAGTGTAGAGAAGATTTTTTCCTACCAACATCTGTTGGCTGTTGGTGCAGGTTCAGAAGCTAAAGGTACTTTTAGTGGAATTAGCTTCAATGCTGACTGTAAATCAGTTATTCCACACTCATTATTTTGTTCTTAGCTCTTACTATGGTTTTGTTAATGCTTACACTTGTTTTATGTCCTTAGTAAAAATTGATTTTAAGATTGTAGGTAGGCCCAGCATGGTTCAATATACATGAAGCAATCTAACCATTTTGAGCATAGTTAATTCAGAAAACTGCAACTAAAACTTCTTATTCAATTATCTGGCGGGAGTTAACGCTGAATTCCAGCAACCTAACAAGAAGTCACGCTACTCTAAAAATTACAGCACTAATTGACTATACAACAATCTGATGTAAAAGGCGGTCAATTGTTTTAAATATTATCCACATGAAAAGTAAAAGGTCTCCACCTGTCAGGTAAACGAACAACATAGCTGTCAACCTGTATAACAGCATAATTGTGAAAAACTTTCTTTTTAAGATCTGAATCTGTCTCAGTACCACGGCAATAATATCGTCCGCTGTGCTCCTTTTGTAAGTTATGAAGTGTGATGGTGTTATTATTTATACTTTTAGTTTGATTAATAAAATGCACGCTTATCCATTCTACTGGTTTTGTACTACCGCATCTCAGCGTAATTGAGCTTCCTTCCTTAACCTCAGCCCAGGTAGGTACGACACCAAACGCTGTCTCATCCATCACTTCTATAAAAGAACTGCGTCTGAATAATTCCCTTCCAATACGTCCTTCACATGTATAATATCCACTGTCATTTAACTGCAAATTGGTCAAGGTAATGTTTCTGTCTCCGATTAAGTGCTGCTTGTCATTTATGGGGAAGGGCACATTTATCCCAGAATTGTTTTTATACAGGAACCCCCAATAAACAGGAAATGAACTACCACAATATACTGTGACATTGGCACCAGGAAGAACTAAAACGTCCATCGGATGTACTTGTCCCAACAACAACTCCATTCTTCTCCAATTTCGTCCGTAAACATAACTTTGAATGTACAAATACCATAAACTGGCAGTGTAAGCTTTGAAAGATAAAAAAAACATTTGATCAGAAGTAATCATTTTTTCATTATCGTCCTAAAACGTCTAGCATACTACTACACAAGGAGAGTGTACTAGGGAGAGTGTACTAGGGAGCGTGTACGAGCGGTACTCTAAAGGGAGAAGGTAGAAATAATTATGCTCCTGGTCTGCCAGCCCACTTTTATGCACGCTTTAATTTCATTAAATTTAACAAATATATATCTGCATAATTTTGACTTAATTTATTGCAAATATGCTGTATAACTGCTGCCAAATATGGTCATGAAATTTTTTTGATGAATTTAACTAACTCGGGTTAGTTAGACATTCCAATTTCTGTCAGTATGGTGTAAATCTCATCAAAACTGGAGATGTTGTAGTGTGGTGACAAGCTTGTGGAGTAGAGTTTTCATCCCCTTACCCTGGGTTCCCCCAAACCTCCAAAGAGTTTTCTTTCTGACCCCCATTTCTTTGCAGAAATGAAAAATGGAGGAAGTTGTTGAAGTTCTGCATCTCTTGGTAAGCAAGTCTCTTGTAGCCCGTACAGTGTGTGTGTGTGTGACAGTGTGTGACAGTGTGTGTGTGTGTGGGGAGGGGAGGGGGGGTGGAAGTTTGTGGAGGTAATCAGGCTTTAGCATTATGAATAACATTAGCAGTATAGCAACTGTACACACTCTTTGTGCGAGCTTCAATTTTCAATTTCGTGCTGGATAGTGACGAGTATCTCAGACAGACTGTGATAGGTGTAAAAATCTCCAGCCATCTGAGTTGCTCACTCTAATGACATTTTGCCTTAATGTTATTCATAGTGCTGAGAGTTATGGGTGAATGCATGATAGTAGACCAGAAAAAATAATTGTAACACTAACGTTTAAAAAAAAGAAGTCATTTGCTTTGGGACATGTGGCTGCTCACAGCTACAGATACTTCTACTCCACAAAAACACTTTTCCCAGTCAAACCAGGCTAATTTCACACAATCTACGATAAAGAGGTCTCATTTACCAGCCATTCTCTGTGGGTACAGGGGTGGCAGCTTGTTAACGAGGCTTGACCTTGAAGGAGTCCTATTGGGTTTATAAGCTGTAGGTAGACGATGCCCATGTTTAGTCCCGATCTAAAATGCTGAAGAAAAAAAAAGACTTAAATAATGGTCAGTCAGTTGAGTGCAGTTGTTCAAGTTTGGCAATTAAGAAGAGGTGATAATTTTGTAAGTTACTATCTAAAATGGGATTTTGGCTGAAACCAGAAAAAAATCACCTAGATCAGCCATCTGGTTGAGTGAGAGTATTCAGAGAGTGTGTAAAGATTTTGGCATCAAAACACCATTTAAGTCGGGTAAGGGTGAAAGAAAATCAGGATACTTGCAGAGAGTCAATGACAGTGAGAGACTATTAAAAAAAACACAAAATACAGTATAACATGCGCAAGTGCAATAAACTCTAAGTCCCTGTGATGATACCATTATATTCATGTGATAATAAGTGATTAAACAAAAACACAATGCATGCACTTAAAAAGAAATGCTTCAAGAGACTTTAGCATCTTTAAAGAAGTAAATTTTAAGGGGTACTGTATATATATTTTTGGAAGTATCTCTATACTTGAAAATAATTTTATTTATTTGTACACAAAGATCACTCTAAAATTTTATATGGGAGATTGCTAGACAACTTTTTTCAAAACATAGTGGACTGGTAGTCTGTTAATACTTTTAATTCAATCATGCAGTTCATTTTTCCAGTATAACAAAAATGCAAGTATAGAGCAGTATAAATATTTATATTTCTAAGGCATGATTGTATGACTGCCATAACCTAGGAAACAATAGGTAGGGTTGAGATGGTTTGCTAATGTGGTAGGTTAACTTAGGTCCTAGCCTCAGGTTATTAGTCCTTTGAGGGGTGGTTGGACACAGCACTTAGTGTAGGTTTCAATACTATCACCAGAATTGATTTACAGAAGTGCAGACAACCAGATTTATACAATATATAGTAACTCTCTGAATATGGCATGAATAATCCAGAACATTAGCTGGTGTATACGAGGGATAAGTGAGTGAACGGAAATAACATAAATTCATTAGTTACAGAGTTCAACTTACAATTAATGAATGGAATAGAAATGTGTGCAATTAATCACACGCATCAACCAGTAATTACTTAACGAACACATTTTTACTCACAAAATTTAATCAATATATTTGATTATGACTAAACATCAATGAACGATGATGACAGTGAAAGAATGTCAGCTACATAAGAATGCCAATGTATTCAACTATTCAAAGTCACATTTTTACAATATTTAGTTTTCAAAAATTAGTTAAGCTAAGTCCCCCCCCCCCCCCGCCCCCCCCCCCCCCCCCCCCCCAGGCCTCCCCCCCCTTTTCTGTCTATCCATGATGGTTTATTGGTCCAGGAGAGATTGAACTCCCTACCATATCAATTTGGTCAGTCTTACGTGCCAGACCCAAAAACGTCTTGCAATGGATAAAAGAATGAGAAGAAATCTATATGGTCATAGCTGTTCTAAGTTGAAAAAACAATTGCCGAAGTTGTCTAGTGTGTCTCAAGAAAGTTTAGAATAGCTCATTCATAGGGATACATACTTACCCTGCACTTGTGAATTTCAGTTAAAAGTCAATTGTATTAAAGAGGAACTGTCTGAACACAAAACGAAGCCAGAACATGCTATCAAAATTACAGTCCGTTTCTAAAACACCAATCGAAAGCACAAAGGAAAAGACAGCTCCCACATGCGAGCAAAGTGAACAAGTTTCCAGGCAGCTTTGTATGGCAGCTTCTCAAGTTTCTATTCTGGATGAAGATCAAATTTGTTTTATATCCGTAGCTTTTTGGTGGTAGTGTGACAAAAAATATAGAGCAACACAATCTTTAGGCATGTAGCTATCTGATTTATAAGCTAACTTACTACTGGTCTTATAATTAGATTCTTTTTTTAATTACCCCTACAAAGCTTATCTAATCTGTGTCAAGGCGGCCATAATATGTGTGATAGCTAGCTTGTTAATAGAAAGCCTGAAAGTGTCCTTTGGCAATGAGCCAATGGAAAGTTTTCCCTTTGTATTCAGAGCTACTGAAGTACAAATAAACTCTATGAATTGATTTGCGTGCTATAGCCCTGTTTGAATCAGAGTTCAGTCAAAACTGAAACCCTAGCAACTTGGTATTTTAAGTTTTAATTGCCCTTGCAAAATCAACAAAGGGACACTTTAACGTTAGAATTGCACATTCTTAGCATGTTAAATGAATAAGTCAGTCACCATGGAGAGTTCGAAGTAAGTTGACCCCTGAAGAGGACTTCGGCAAGAAGTCGAAACGTCGGGGTTAAGTTATAATTAAAATATTGGCTGTTAAAAAGATAAATATTTCCTATTAGCTATTACATTACAATGGTCAGATATTTGTCAAAATATCCTCTTCACAACACTAGGAGGTGTGTGACAAGGATAATAGTATATATTACTACACTTATAGGTATATAACAATCTCTATGCTTGAACTTTAAACTTAGTGGAAACACTGAGTCAGGACCTGACATTGGGATTCAGATTTTGTCAGATGATCCAGAGCCAGAGGAAGCTCAATTACAGTGGTCAGGCCAGGAAAATGTGTGGTTATGGGTGTGGTCAGTACACAGTAATGAAGTGTGCCACTCCTTTCAAATGACAACGAATTGCAATGCAAGTTACCGAAATGACAAACAATCTTTCTATATATTATGTGATCGTTGTTTGCAAAGAAAATGTTTAAACAAGCCTCCAAAGATAAATTGTCATTTTGTACCTGTAAATATGTGAAGTCTTCCCAAGCCTGACTAGCCTGACCATGTACTCCAGCCCTATGATCTAAAAATACAATCTTGATTTCTAACTCACAGGCATCCCACTATACTAAACTATTTACAAAGGGGAGGATCCAGCGCTAGCAACAGGGTGGAGCCTAAATATATATGGGTCAAAACTCATGAAATTTATTAGAATATGAATGATTGATTATACATGACTAGAATTTTAATTTATGAGTGAAGTGCATGAGTGAGTATGTAACTGTATAATTTACTTCATCCTTAATTTTCTTTGTATCTGAAAAAACAATCTGATGCATGATCTACAAATGAATCAATCTCCTACTCTTAATTCTTCGTCACCATGCTATTTACTAAAAACACTCCGCATGGTATGACCCATCTCTTGAGTAGTATGACCAAAGAGTAACCTTCTATGTTATTTTTTAGGGACCTCCTACTTTAACAAACATAGTTGACTATACTGAATGAAAGAGCTCCAGAAAAAAAAAACAATTTAGATCAGAGAGACAGATCAATTGAATTAATTCACACCTGAGTAACAACCCACCCCCTTTTCATGTAAATGTTGATTTACTTGCATGCATCCTGCATATTGCTATTAAATTCATGCGACTTCATTGTGTCCGGGTTTTTTTTGTTTAGTGCACACCACAGTTACTGAATTTACAATCTTGCCAACTCAACTGGAACAAACTATAGCTGCAAAATCATAGGTATTTAAAGTATTATACACAGCATTGAATAACAAAATATTTGTTTCACAGCAACAAAATTGTTATTTTGCATTTCTGTAAACAAGAAATATAATATTTCCTGAAGAGGATAAGGTGACATTTGAAATTTTGCCAGAAACGTCCGCTTACTCCTGCAGGAATACCATAAAAAATAGATAGTGTTTTATTTTGCATCAATTCATAAATATCGCCAAACATTCCTGATAAATTCTGGCTACATTGCGAAGGATACATTGCCAAGCCTCAGTCATCAGCTGAATGTGAAACACAGCATCTTTCCAATTACATACATCATATGGACTCTAATGCAATTATGCACTTGATAACTTAATTTACTACAAATTACTTTTACGTCAGTAAATTTAGTAGCTAATGAGTTCATAAATTGGCCACAATAATATTGTAAACTAGTCTTTGATCTCTCTCTATATAATGTCACAATATGTAAACTAGTCTTTGATCTCTCTCTATATAATGTCACAATATGTAAACTAGTCTTTGATCTCTCTATATAATGTCACAAGAGTTAATACAGGCAGAGGAAATACATTGCTTGAGAAATATTTTAACTGCTGTTGTTACAACTGCTAAATAATTATTGATTATTTTTTCAGTTATTGCAGCACAATGATAATAAAACAAAATATTTTAGTATACAACTAAACTGAGCATGTAAAAATACATTCAAAAATCAAGTTTGGACTAAAATAGCTCCAAGTACATACACGTTTTAATAAAATTAACATTCTTTTACTGGATAGAACTGTTTAAAGTTTTACTCTTACTAGTAGTAAAGTGAATATTACGAAGAACATGCTTCTTTATGAGATTAGCGTAAAGATTATAAACTTTTTTGGTGAAGATGAAAGTGAGAAATATACCGAATCCTTGAGTGCCATTTACGATAGAAAATATATACCACATCCATGGAACCGCATCCCAGATAGCCAAGAAGCCAGAGATCCAAGTGAGTCCAGTTATAGTAAACAGAGCTAGCCAGACTCTTATCATTGTGTAGATGTTGGACTTGTTGACCTTAGTCTGGTCTCTGTAAGCTCTACAGAGAAATATAGTCGTGATTACCAAAAATATGATATTACATGAGAGGCTAAGAACAAGCGGCAACATGAACAGGAACATGAAAGACAAATAGTGATTGATCCAGCACTGGCCTATTTCCCCTCTGCTGTTTGTTCCATAGCGAACTAGTCCAGTAGTGAAGTTTAGAACAATAGAGACAATGCTTGTCACCAAAGGTAAGAGCCAGCCTATAGTCACGTAAACTATAAACAACTTTTGTCTTTTTACTTTTGATTCTTGAACTAGCCTTCTCGCTTGATACATGCTCTTTGTCATTTCAAATGAAAAAATACTCATCCAGGAAAAGTAAGAGAGATAAAAGAAATGCAGCAAGATAGCTACTGAAGTGCAAATACTTGTAAGAGGGAGATGTTGAAGGATAGGTCCACCTAACAAAAATACACTATTAGTTGCTAGGACAGCTAGACAAAGATTCATTAGGACTAGACCTGGAAAAGTCTGGAGTTCACGAAATATTGCGTAAGTAAAGAGAACTGCAGTGGCTCCAAATAGAGACAGCGAACAACTTATGTATGTTAACTCTGTAATTCCTTGTAGCTTTGGGAATAGTCCAGTATTATCTGTTAGAGAATCGGCACAGACAAGTGGTCTACCATGAACATCATATAACTGAATATCAAATAGTTTAGATTGGTAAAGAATACTACCATTTTCAAAGTCCACGTATGTTGATGTGTTGAGAGCCAAGTATGTTGTAGTACAGTTAATGGATGACAGAGAGGTAAAGTAGTCTTCTTGGCAGATTATAGGATATCCAGAATCATCATAATCAATAACTTCACCACAGATTGGCTTTCTCTCAATAAAATTGTATCATTTTCTAAATCTTCAAATAAGCTCTCATCTTTTAGTGTAACTAAGTCAGAGCAGTTTGTGGAATTAGAAGATATTGTCAAGCCTTCTAAGTTACACTTTCCACCATGGTTAAAGTAACTTTGAAGACAAAATGTTGGTGTACATTCAAAGTTTACTGGTATCTGTCCAAGTGGACAGCTAATATTCATCACTGCTATAGGTATCATGTCTGAAGGCGTTTCCGCAGCATTGTCTTTTACATTTAAAATCATGCTATGAGTTATCATTAATGTCATGGGTGTAGAAGGGGTTGGAAAAGTTTCAACGGGTATAGAAGGGGTCATTATAATAATATCGATTTCACATTCAGATAAATCTGCTTCAGAATCGAATTGAAACTGCGCTCTACGGAGGACTCGCCATGACATGAAGCACAAGCCACATTTCTGTACACTGTGCCTGTATTGCTGTTATATACTAATTCAAATAAACCAGAATGGCACTCTACCACTAAGATATCATATTTATTCTTGTTTATATTAGCTGAGGTAAGATTGACTAGTTCTGAGAATGGGAGGCAAGATGACACATGTGGAACACAGGATCTGGGAGGTATCTTATATTGATTAGTAGGTGGAACAAATTTACTGTAAGCACAATTAATTTCCAAAATTTGACGTAAGTATTCACCATCATGTGTTATAAATTTACGAATTAAACAACTGCAGTCAAAGCGCAGATGCCAAGCTTCCAGATGAGTGGCTCCATTACAGAGTGCACAGAATTCATTGGCATACACTAGTCCAGTGTGGATATCAGTGACAGGAGGCATGAAAAAACTTGGTGATTGACACTCTATTTCAAAATCAAAGTCAGTAGATGCATTCCAAGATGAACGACAAGAAGTGATCATGAAGAAAGCTTCATTATCCCTTTCAACTTTAAAGGTTGAGTTTATTAGTACTGAACCACATGTTAGGTCAATGCTGGATAATACAGAAAGAGCCTCATCTGATAAATTACTCCTTGGAATAATTCCTTCACAGCAATCATTAAACACTGAACAATATTCATCACACTTGCATTGTACAGCCGTGCTATTATCTGAGCAGCATCCCTCACACTCGAAGTCTTGGCTGAAGACAGTCGACAAAAGGCAGCAAAGAAATCCAAGATATGCCGTTAGCAACATTTTCTTTTAAGTCAGTTCTGCACTTTCATCCTAAAATACTATTATTTATAGCTTGTAGTTAGCTAAGTATGATGTCATGAACATGGCATGGCAGGATACCACAGTACATTCAGTATTAACACTTGAAGTCACTGTAGAAAGAGAGAAAAATGAACAACTTTTTTCAAAATTGATTTTTTGTATTTCAGTCAGTCAAAGTAAGCTATTCAAAGCTCGGGCTGAACTGTCCAGATCAAACACACTACATAGCATCACTAGCTATGTCTAGGTCATTGGAGACATTACTACAAATTGGCAAGATTCCAATGTAGGGCTACATATACTCCATGGCATCATAATTGTTCTTAAAAGAAAAAAGGTGTAACTTGACTGAAACTTTTTAACTTTGTGAAATATTTTCATAAATTATAGCTTATACTTCTATCAGATTTTTTCAGTTCAACTTCCTCCCTCATGTAAAATAATAGCAGCATGACTGTACATTGCAGTTTGATGAGTATACTGTACAATATACAAGGATAGTATAATATTCTTTATTAGAAAATAAAATTTCAATTTTGTGCAACAAAAATTTTAATGTAGTTCAGTTAGGACTGATTCAATATAGAAATTACAACAACTTTATCATACCAGCTAGTTGTAGTGTTCTAATTTTAATTGAGAAGTGTCAGTTACACGGATCTTTCTTCAGTTTATAAACACAGTCCACTGAAGAAGGCTCCATGGACCATAAACATCTTTATTTAAAATTTAACACCACAAATTGTTAAATTGTGAATATGATTGTTTCATTATTCATAATTATTTTGTATATGAATTAGATAGTAAAAAAATCTCTCTACAATAACTCAGCATTCTGAGACCAGAGAAGCAACAAAGATTTCCTAGTCATCTCTGCCACTGACTTTGATGATGAACAAAATAAGTATAAATTCCCTTGATATTTTCATGCCTCCTGTTACAGATATCCATCCACACTGGACTTGTGTAAGCAGAAGAATTTTTCGCTTTGTCATGGAGTATAAGCTTAGCGTCCATGTTTTACTGGCAGCTGCTTCATATCAGAGCAAATGGAAACCAAATAGGGAGACATCATTAATCTGTGGAATCTAAATGAAGCTTCGGTTCATTTGTTCCCAACTAGTGTGAGATTTTGTGTTCCTCGTGTATCATCTTGCCTCCCTCATTCAGAAATTAGCAATATTTCCATTGCACATGATATGTTAGCTAGAGAGAAAAAGATGCCAAATTGGTACAAGAGTGACATTTAAAGTTTCTTTATTTAGCTCTCAGCATCAATATCACCATAATTTATTGTAGTGAAGCCTGTGTCATTGCATTACCGAGTATTTCATGGAATGCTTCAAATTTAATTCTGAATGACTGAATTTATTTCAACTTTTTGTACATTTTTTATTTCATAGTTATATTTTTGTGAAAATTATAGTTAGCTAGAATAACTTACACGTGGAATTTTTGACTTTCTCAATTTACAATATTTAATTATCCCATATTCATGTTTCAATATTGTGTTTACTTTATGTTAGAGTTTGGGCAGAGATAACTCAAACACATTGGCATTGTTGACTTCTTTAGTACATATTGAACAAGGTCAAAGTTTAACCTTCCTATAATTGATTTTGCCACAAACTCTGGCTACTGCCAAGATACATCAAGGAAATGTGATACACAACATTTTTTTCAGGAAAATGCATTAAATACAGGAATTGTGTACTTAATCAATGTACTACAAATTATTTCTACATCAGTGAATTTTATGACTTCATAAACAGGTAGCAGTGTACTGAAATTAATCAACAGGATATTGTTTTGCACCACTGACCTCTGTGAAGAGATCTCATTGTATCTCAAATTGTGCTGGTGTTCAACTGTAATTTTACCATAGTAAATTGTGACATTGGCCCCAGACATAAGTCTATCTTCCTCAAATTTAGTCAATAAGTAGGGTAATATAATGCGGACAGAATAATGCCTGTGAATAGTCGAAAATGTGAATGTGCCAGGATATTATCCTAACAATATTATTTTTTTATTATTTTAATTGTTAGAGATGTAATCAAAACCGTAATGCTCAAGGTATTGATTTGATCACAAAAAGTGTGAAGGTAACACTGTCCACTTATTCTGAAAGGGTACAAGATATGAATTGGAGAAGCTATGATTGAGAGAATGAAGGATATGGTCTTATTAAATTTCCCAAATTGAGTCAAGCAACAGAGTGGTCTTAGCATATCTCAAAATGACAATCAATTTATTTTTTATATTTCCACCTAGAGCACTAAGAGTGAGTGCAAACTGTCAGCGCTAATTAATTTAATTAAAACATGCAATAATTTGAAACACAGCCAATACCATTGAATAAAAAAATAATGGTTTTGTTCTTTAGACGAACATTTAATAATGCACATCTAGCTAACTTTATAATTATGCTTAAACTGAATTAAACCAATGGGTTATTTCACATTTGGTAGGAAAATTAAAATCTATAACTAAACATGCAATACATTAGATTAAAACTAAAACTAACACTAGAGTAGACGATTAAAACTATTGTATTCAATTCACCTTGAATCACCCAATTATGAACTGAAGACATAAAGTGTCATTAACTATTTTCTAAACAATTTCTTATAGAGTTCCATTATTGAGGGATTTGAGCAGTAATGCATGTCAGCCAAAACTAAGACCATTCATATTAAAACTAACCAAATATTTTTCATGATAATGAAGCAATGCTAAAAACAATAAACGCTTCAGGGAGAATTGGGGAAAAAACTAAAACTAAGGTCTCAAGATCTTTTTATTTAATAAATATTTCTAGAATCACAAAACAAAGCAACATTGAAAAAATGTACTAAACCTATAATAGCTGTTTTTCCTGTTTTTACAGCCAATATAATATGTATACTAAAAACTTAACCACACAGTTTGACTTCTTGTCAAATTCAGGAAAAACAATAGAAGAATAGCTGGCCAGTTACCACAATATACTATAAGGTAGCCCTTGTTGCACAAACATGTACTAATTAGCTACCAGTTTTAAAACCCAGGATTTCCATGGATGACATAAGTGGAATTATAAATTCCCACGAAAAGTTAGTTAAATTAATCACTACAATCGTATTTTTCCTTCTCTGTTAAGTATCCGAAAAGCCAGTACTATGACGGGCTAGTCAACGGACTGGTAATTCAAATACGACACTTACTGTGACACGGTGCGCGCCAGAGAACACTGTGCGGGCAAGTACGGGTCGCTAAAATCACTAGGTAAGATTTAGCGTTTGTTGTCTAGCATTCATTTTAGCGTTTCTAGCAACCACCCATTTCAGATTTAGTTTGTATTTTTTAGTAGACTTTGCGAAAGAATCGTACACCGTCTGTGAGTTCTTTCATAAAATACACAGTATGCTGTATAATACATTCATATGACAGGAACAAAAGTTTGATCCCATAATGTTCAATACAAGAATGCTAATTGAATGTAGTGAAGCGAGCTAAAAAATAGAATGAACTCGTGTCATTGTAGTGCATACAGGTATATGTCAACTGAAATTATATTCCAATAGGTCAAGCAATTAAAGTACTGTTGAAAATAATATTTTAAAGAAAGAAATAGCTAAGGTGCAGATCTTATCATTTAAAAACAAACAAACCAAAAAGCACAGATAAGTCAAGGGATCAAGATTTTCATGTTATAAAGTTAAAATAAATGTATGTCCAATAAATGAAAATAGGAGCAAACCTAAGTGCACAGCTATATGTCAATTATGATAAAATATCTAATGTGTCAAGTAATAAATTGTAAGATATAAAGAAATAGATATTATATATTCCAAGTAAAGAAGACAATCAATGTCATTTAGGAATGGTGGCCAGGATTTCAACATAGCAACCTCTAGATCGTGGACAGACAGAATGTCCTTCAACAAAGATGACTGCATTGGCTACCGCAAGATTTACACAGTTAAATACCTCCATGAGGCAATACCTGGCAGCTCAAGCTAAGGATGGAGACAAAGAGCTAAACAAGATCAGTTCTTCACACTACAATGTCCTGGCAATATGTCAAGTAAACAAGTTCAAATGTGTCAAGCGATAAAGTTCAAATGTGTAAAGTGATAAAATGGAAACCTTTCAAGTGATAAAGTGTAAATGTATCAAGTGATAAAGTGCAAATTTGTCAAGTAATGAAGTTCAAGTGTGGCAAGTGATGAAGTTAGAATGTGTGAAGTGATGAAGTTGTGTCTGGTAACATACTGCTAATGTATCAAGTTATGAAGTGCAAATGGACAAGTAATAAAGTTCAAATCTGTCAAGTGATAAAGTTCAAATGTGTCAAGGGATTAAGTGTAAAAACGTCTAGTCAAATAGTGCAAATGTGTCAAGTGATGAAGTGCAAATGTGTCCAGTGATCAATTGTAAAAGCATCGAGTCATTAGTGCAAATGTGTCAAGCGAAACTGCTAATGTGTCAAGTGATAAAGTTCAAAATTTTGTCCAGAGACCAAGTTCAAATGTGTCATGCTATAGTTCAAATGTGTCGGTGAAGGAACCAGAAAGCTATTCAAGGTTAAGTGAATACTTACACTGTAAATTGTGCAGCCTCTTTTTAACGGCAACTAACGAAGTTTTGTGTAGAGTTCTTTTTAGCTTTCAGAGCGTCTCGAGCCTGTCTTGTCGGAATCCTTGGCTACTCTACTCGATGTAGTAGTAAACTTTCAGCCAGAGGTAAGCTGTAGATTGCATGCAATAGTCTCAAAGCTATGCCGTTTTTTTAGCTGCTTGTTTGAAACTCCACCCATTCCCCGTTTATTGTACCTCGAGAACGAGAGAGAATAAAAAGAAGCTTGTCTTTCCACAGCACGCTTGAGGTCTTTTAAGTGGTTTTGACATTTGAAATTTGGCATAGACTTAGAGTAAGGGTCACTAAGACTAATTCTGCAAAAAACAAAAATAGGTGAAAGAAAGAATTTTTCCGATGACTTAGTTCTGAAGCCTATATCTCAATTTCAATTTTTGCCCGAAATTCCTGGTTTTCCCAGCGCCTGTCACAATTGTCTTTTGTTATGCCATCAATGCCAAGAGCTGGAATTTGTGAAACATTGGTTCTGAAATAGGCAAGTTCTCTAAGCTGATTACATTGGAATCAATTTCATTAGGTACTATCAGCAAGTATTAGATGGAGTAATTTATCAGACAGCACAAAGAAAGTAAGTGGTTCAGAAACAGAGTTAGGATCAGTCAGGTCAACAACATCATCAGCAATTTCTTTTAAAGTGCAAGGTAGTCCTTTTTCCTAAAGGATTTCCTTCCTTTTTCCTAAAGGATTTCCTTCCTTTTTTTTCTTTCCAAAGTTGAGCAGCACATCATGTCCAAATATAACTAGTGGTGTGGTTGAGCACAAATGGCGAGCGAGCCTAAAGACTATACTATATTTATATGAATGATTTTGACTTCTAACACTGAAGCTACTGAAAAATAAAGGTCGATTTTTTTAATTACGCATACACGGTAAAGGGATTTCAGTGCCATAACTAGTGGTGTGCTTGAGCACAAATGGCGAGCGAGCCTGATAGTTAGGTAACATAAAATGTTACTATTTTTTAGCTTACTTCATGCAAACACTATAATAGCAGTTATGACATTTGATTTCAGCAAACAAATACAAAATCACTCTCTTACCTGATTAAAGGGATTTCAGTGCCATAGTAACAACTCTCTGCAACTGCTTGAATTGAAGGAAAAAATAACAACAACAAAACAATACACGTTATTTAAAAGTTTTCTTTGTGATATTCTTTAGCTAAGTAGTGGTTGTAACACACAATGCTTTGACACAGATGGACATGCACCTACACAGACTTTTTTCAGGTAAATACTGTGCGCACGGCTTATAACCATGACAAAGAGCGCATTGACTTACCACCGCCACTAACTCGAATAGAAATGGAAGTCCCTTAAGTTTTCAAGTATTAACTGCACCCGCAAAAGAATTCAAAACGGTAAACAATTCAATTTCTAGGGTGATAGGGGTACTGATCGATAAACCGGAGGATTCTGTTTAGTGCAATTTGGGACGGGGTCGAACAAATAACTAACACAAAAACGCGAGGGTCAAAGTACAAAATGACATACATACGTCCAAACATATATACAAACTAGTAGTGTGCTTGAGCACAAATGGCGAGCGAGCCTGATAGTTAGGTAACATAAAATGTTACTATGTTTTAGCTTACTTCATGCAAACACTATAATAGCAGTTATGACATTTGATTTCAGCAAACAAATACAAAATCACTGTCTTACCTTATTAATGGTAACTTTTGTAGTATCAAACATCTGCCATTCTGATAATATCAATCACCAGTAACTCTTGAACAAGCTCTCAGCTAAGATAAAAAATAAACCAGTGTTATAATTTGTAATTTTAGCCAACAAATATGGAATTACTACTTACATCATTCTTGAGTATTGATAACTTCTGTAGTATCAAATTGAAGTTACTTTGACCATCTGAATTACCTTGAATTCTTGACAACAAGCTCTCCACCTACAAAAACAAAAGACACACAAATACAAAATTACTTTCTTACCTCATTTTCTTCAGCAGTGGTAACTTTTGTAGTACCAAATTTGAGTCCTTCATTTGAATTTACCAGTCACTGTTGACAACAAGCTCTTAGCTAAAAAAAAGAAAGGGGAATTGCGTACTTACCTCGGCATCCCTCCAGTAGTAGTAGCTTCCTTAGCATTAATACTTTATGTGCTTACATACACTTTTCAGAAGTAGTGATAGCTCTCTTAGTACTGACTCTACAGGTGGCTCTTGACAACTAGTAACAAGCCGCACTTAGCCGGAAAAAAGGCGAAGTTTTGAATTTAAATCTGGTAAAGGGTCTTCAATGTCATAGTAACCAATCGAATAAACTTTTTGTTTCTTGAAAAGCAAGCGTTTTCGCAGGAATTTTGGAGATTAAGTATAAAGTAAGACTTGCTTAATGCTGTAGTTTCAGAATAAACTGGGGCCAAGCCTAAAAAGCCGTGTTTTTTTTAAGAAAAACCGTTCCCCGCGCGCGCGTTTAAAGGGCATACGTACAATCCATACATACATACCTACATATATATATAACATATACCCGATTTTTTCATTTTTACCCCTGTAAGTGTCTCGCTCGCTACGCTCGCTCGCCAATAATATAACAACTCACTGCAACTGTTTTAATTGAAGGAAAACAACAACAAAACAATACACGTTATTTAAACGTTTTCTTTGTGATATTCTTTAGCTAAGTAGTGGCTGTAAAGCACAATGCTAAGACCTTCTAGCAGGTATCTGTCAGACATATCCCTGGACGAAGCGCTCTGGTCAACCAGGTTGCTGCACCACACATCTTCCTGTGTCAATAGACTTAGTGAGGGTTGTAAAGCCTCACGTACTCTTTAACTGTCCAGATTCTCTGTATTAAATGTGCCTTACCTTTGAAACACGTTCTAGCTAGTTTCAATTACCCTGAACTAGACAGAAATAACTGAACTAATATTGTAAAAACTGAAACACAAAGAATGAATTTAAAAGAGTAAACATGACAACACATAAACAAATAAAATGCTGGTCTTCAACTAACATCGCCGAAGATCGACGATGGTGGTAAGCATGACTTATGAGTACGGCGGTTAAAATAAGAAAATTTATTGTTCAGGCTTGAAGCCCAGGTTATGTCAAATGGAAACAATTGTAACAAATGAAATTGTCATTAAAACCTCAATTATGACTCCAGCTTGCTGTTGTTGTTACTTATTCTGTTTGGAGGATGCTTATTTAGACACTAACTATATAGGTCAACCGAGGAAACTATTACTAAGTTACCCCAACTTTTCACCAGAATTCTAACTATCAACAAAGTATTCTATTTTAATTCTAGTGCCTTATCTTTTTTTCCACTAACTTATTTCACAGATATACCCATTCATAGGTTACTGCTAGTAGTCCCATTTATTTTAAGTGAACTATAATCATTATTGTAGAAATCACGTGACTCACTTAGAAATGGAGACTAAAAGTTCACTGAATGATGATTGGGAACTAATCTTGTCACTACAGATTAGTAACAATCTAATTAAACAAATGGTAGGAAATAATATTAAGCAATGATGTCATGGTTGTGTATATTTGAATAACAGATTGCTACATAGCTATTATGGATTTAATGCCAATTGCCGCTAGAAGAAAATGAAATTATATTACTTCAAAAATACATTACATTATAATTCACTACCTATTGTGATATCACATAGCATGTGTTCATGAATAAAGAAGTGTTCCTGTCAGCTTTGTTACTTGACTCACTAATCTTTATAAAGGGAAGACAAGTTTTCTATACAAAGATAAAAAATACAGCAGTTTCACATATTACTAATCAAGTTGGAATGGCAGAGGAAAGATGAAGCTGGTATTGTCCCTGTGTGTGTTCTTGCTTGCTTTGCCAAGTGGTCTCCGTGGGCACTGCCACCACTGTCAAGGATGCTGCTCATCCCCTGAGAATGTGAAGTGCCAGTGTGATGAAAACTGTGAAATATATAGGAACTGTTGTGGGGAGAACTCACTAACCGATACTTCATACTCACCAGAATCTGCTCACTCAAGTTCTCTGCTCAACGTGACCATTGATTGTATTTCTCCATATACAAATTCTGCTATCAATACAAGTAAAGAAGGTTACTACATGATAACCTCCTGTCCTTCTTCATGGGTTGGTCCAGTCAGCTTAAATATCACAACTCAATGCAATACTTCTGGTACAGCGAGTCCGCCAGTAACAGACCTCAAGACTGGGCATGTCTACAGAAATGAATACTGTGCTTTGTGCAACAGAGTGACAGAAATGGCTGCTTGGTCTCCCCAATTAGACTGTACCAGCTTAATTCATAAGCTAATCTCTTCAGATGTAACAAATGCAACAGAAATGATTGTGAATGAGTGTAATGTTACTTCCTTTCTTCCCCCTCACAGGGAAAAGAAAACAGACTCCCCAAAGCTATGCGTTCCCTATCAAGAAAAATGTATGACTCATGAAGAACTTGAACATGAAAATGCAAATGTAAAAATGGCTGATTACCTGATCTTGTTAGAACAGTGTTCGTCTGGTCCAGTGAATCCTGTTCAAGGCATGAATACTAAAGAAGTATACAAAAACAGAGCATGTGCCCAATGTAATGCAGAAGTAAATGTCAAATGTGCACCTCCTCCAAATATACCAAGTGAAAATTCCACAAATATATCGTCTACACCTTTTCGAAAAGCCATAATTGAGTCGCTTGAATCAGAAGAAAGTTTTGAATTTGTGCTCATTCTTAAATGTTCTGTTGGAAGTAATGAAAAGATTACATTTAAAATTAGCTGCCCTATGGGTGAGATTCCTGTTGGCTTAACCTGCCAGCCAACCCTGTGTCCTGAAGGTTTCAGAAGTAATCATCGAAGGTGTGCTTTTGCAGACTATTTGGCAGTTCTTCTGAGCTCTACATCCACAGATTGCTTGAATCGCATTGCAATCATAAGCAATGAAACCTACACAGACCTTGGCAATAGCACAGTTGTGCTTAATCAAAATGGCTACCTCCTTGAAGTGCTAGACTACAATCAAATGGGCCATCCTATTGTCTGTCAGGACAATGTTAGCATAGAAATGGCAGTCCTGAATTGTAATACAGCACTAACTTCACTCGATGAGTCCAAGTATACTGACTACATGAATGACACCATCTTGGTGGGATCAAAACTTATTTCAGTTCAGTTCCACGATCTCAACAGTAGACCTCTTATTTGTCCTGACCTATTGAAGCCATCACCTGCTCCACTTCCAGGAATACAATTGATCACCTTTGTTGGCTGTACATTGTCAGTGTTCGGAGTTGCAGCTGTCATTACAACATATGCTGTGTTCAGTGATCTCCATACTTTCCCTGGTCTGGTACTTCTAAATGTGTGTATCACTGTCCTCTTCACAAGTGGTCTAGGGATTTCCAGAGCTCTAATAATCCAGTACTATCCCTTGTCTAGTGTGTGTTCATTACTGGCTGTATTCATTCACTACTTTTACCTCGCACAATTCTCCTGGATGAGCATCTTTTCCTTTGAAATCTTGAAGGGCTTCTATCAAACAACAAATAATGAAGAAATTTCAAAACAAAAGAAGTGCAAGTTGTTAATTGTCTACTTATTTATTGGTTGGGTTTTGCCCCTACTAATTAACAGTGTATCTGCTACTCTACACTATACAACTAGCTCTATGCTGTACGGGGTGAAGGGGCAGAAAGAAATAGCAGAATGCTGGATCAATCACTATCAATCCTTTATTATTGCCTTTCTTCTTCCCCTTGTTCTCAGTCTTGTGTGTAACATCACATTCATGGGTATGACTGCTCTTCTTCTCTGCACAGTCGAAGAAAACCAGTCAGAAGTAGATAAGTCCAACATAGCCATCAGGATACGTATGTGGCTTGCTATTTTTGCCATTACTGCTCTCACTTGGGCATTTGGGTTCTTTGCCATTCTGGAAAAGGTGGAGTGGATGTGGTACATTTTTGTCATTTTGAATAGCACTCAAGGCTTTAGGATATCCCTCGCTTTTATCTTTACAAAGAAAGTCTACAATCTGTATGCTAATCTCATCAGGAGAACACTCAAGATAAATCTGATTAATTCAAGTAAAATTAGAAAAATCAATAGCTTCCTGCAAACTCGCCAAGAGGAGCCAATGAAGTTAGAAATGGTGCTGGTTCCCCTCATGACTGATACTGAAAAGGATCAATAGCATGAAATCAACAGTATGTTTGCCAATGTAGTTCAGTTACACCTGCACATATTACTATTATTATTATAGTTGTTATCACTATAGTTATTGCTATTGTTATTATTATTATTACTACTATTACTATTGCTATTTTTTGTCTAACTTTGCTTAATTATTTGATCCCATACATATTAGCTATTTTGTCTCTTGCCAGAGTAACTTGAATAAATTGCCAGCTCTGTTTGATGGGCAGAAATCACACAATATGATTCAGAGTAGCCCTTGTTGCACAAGCAATTGCCAATTACAAGGCTTTATTATAGGAGCTGAGGAGGGGTGACTGACATAAGGGGAATACCTAAAGCTGATTCCATTTAACAATCATGACAATTGTGTCCTTTTTTTTTCCTCACCCTAATTAAGTATCCGAATCGCCAATATTAAGACGGGGCTAGTCAACGGACTGGTAATACAAATAAGACACTTACTTTGAGACGGTTTACGCCAGGGAGTACTGTCCACGCAGGTACTGGTCGCTAAAATCACGAGGTAAGATTTAGCGTTCGTTGTCCAGCATCTAATTTTAGCGTTTCCAGCAACCGCCACTTCAGATTTTGTTATTATTTTTTTGAGTAGACTTTGCAAAGAATCGTACATACTCAGTGAGTTTCATTATTAAATTATTTCATCAAATACAGTATACTGTAGAATATATTCATATGATGTAATGGAATAGTATAAACAAAAAGTTGATCGGAGTTGAATTTTAAAATGTAAAGTAACTTTAGTGCTAATTCAAATGTTAGTTAAGATTATAGCCAGTAATGACAAAAAAAAAATTTCAGAAATAATGTTCAATACAAGGAAACACATTGAAGTTAATGAAGGTAAAAAATAGAAAAAAATGGTGACATTGTAGTGCATACAGATATTTTATGTCAACTTAAAATTATGTTCACATACGTCAAGCAATTAACAGCAGTGTAGAAAGTAATATTATAAAGAAAGAAATAAGGTGCAGATCTTATTATATATAAAATAAAAAAAACTAAAAAAAAAAACATGTCAAGTGATCAAGATATTCAAGTGATAAAGTTAAAATAATTATTATATGTCAAATAAGTGAATCATATATACATAATATAATAGGAGCAAATCTGTAAGTGCACAGCAATATGTCAATTCAAATATGTCAAGTGATAAATTGTACAAAATAAAGTTACAAGTATGATATTCCAAGTAAATCAAAGTCCATTAGGAATGGTGGACAGGATTTTCTGCTGTAGCAGAGCAACCTCTAGATCATGGGCAGACAAAATGTCCATCAACAATGATGACTGTCAAGTCATAAATGATAAAGTTCAAATAATGTGAACTAATAAAGTTTAACTTCATTCTAAGAGGGCCCTTAACACAGCACTAGAAAGGCTATAGGTTCCAAGGGAAAAATTGTGAGTAGGTTTCTTCCAGGATTACTGATAAGTGGTAATGTAGCTAATATTAAAGTTCTCATAATGAGACAATTATTTCCTTAAATGAAGGTCAATAAGTTACTTTTAAGATATGACACATCCTGTGGGCTGGTAATACACATGTACAATGACATGCTGAGACAAAGTGGTCAGGAAAGGAATCTAAATGTGGGACTAATCAACGTGCATGGATGACTTGAGGTTGTAGAAGAAATTACTAGGAATAAATGTAATTTGTGTCTACCATTGGGAACTTTTGTTTTGTTTGATCTTGTTTTTTAAATTGGCAAAATTAATTGATATTTCGTTTCCTTATCTACCCTCTAGTATTTAGTCTTGATAGGCCAAAAAAAAAGAAGAAGATACATTAGTTCTTCATTCTTATTCTTGTAAAACAAGTATTATACCCGAGTCAATGGCCATTGTTATGAATTATGAAAACTATGGTAGCTATATTATTATAGGTATATACAGGAATTTCATAGTACTAGAATGATTAAAACTAAGCACTTCTATTGTATTCAATTCACCTTAAAGCAAACATTTTCTAAATTATTTCTTATAGAGTTCCTCCATTATTGAAGGATCTGAGAAGCAATAAAGTTAGCCCAAACTAAGACCATTCATAGTAAAACTAACAAAATATTTTTCAGGATAATGAAGCAATGCTAAAAGTGAACAAACTCTTCAAGGAGAATTGTGGGAGAAAACTAAAACTAAGGCCTCTTTATAGTATGATTAACTATTTCTGGAATCTCAAAACAAAGCAACCCTGAAAAAATGTACTAAACCTGTATATATTCTAGTAATAGCTGTTTTTCCTGTTTTAAGATAGGGCTAGTCCACGGACTGGTTATTCAAATACGACCTTAATTTGACGCAGTGTGAGCCAGAGCACCGTGCGCATAGGTATGGGTCGCTAAAATCACGAGGTAAGATTTAGCGTTCGTTGTTGTCTAGCATCTATTCTAGCGTTTCCAGAAACCAACCACTTCAGATTTTGTTAGTGTTTTTGAGTAGACTTTGCGAAAGAATCGTACACCCAATGTGAGTTCACTATTAAATTACTTCATCAAATACATATACTGTATAATACATTCATATGAACGGAACAGCATAAACAAAAAGTTTGATCGGGGTCGATTAAATTTTAAAATGTAAAGTGCTTTGCTAATTTAGGCGGAGTCCTGGATGGCATCTTTAATTCAAATGTCAATGAGTTGAGTCAAATCTATGTAATATTTATGATTATAACCAATAACGACAAAAAATAAATTCAAGAATAATATTCAATACAAGGAAGCTCATGTATTTAATGAAGCTAGCTAACAAAAAAAAATTGGACGAAATAGTGTCATTGTGGTGCATACAGGTATATATCAACTGAAATTATGTTCAAATATGTCAAGCAATCAAAAGCAATGTTTAAAAAAATATTTTAAAAACAAAAACAAAAAAGCACAGATAGGTCAAGGGATCAAGATTTTCATGTTATAAAGTATTATGTCCAATAAATGTATGAAATAATAGGAGCAAATCTGTAATTAAGTACAATTATGATATAATGTGTCAAGTAATGATTGTAAAATACATAGAAATGAATATAAAATATCCTAAGTAAAGAAGACAATCAATGTCTTTTAGGAATGGGAGAAGGGATTATCTGTTGGATCATAGCAACCTCTTGATCGTGGACAGACAGTATGTCCGTCGACGATGATGACTGCATTGGCTATCACAAGATTTACACAGTTAAATACGTCCATGAGGCAAGACACCTGGCAGCTCAGGCTAAGGATGGAGACAAAGAGCTAAACAAGATCAGTTCTTCACACTACAATGTCCTGGCAATAATATGTCAAGTGATAAAGTGCAAATGTGTCCAGTGATGAAGTTTAAAATGTCAAGTGATCAAGTTCAAATTTGTCCAGAGATGAAGTTCAAATTTGTCCAGAGATGAAGTTCAAATGTGTCAAGTGATTAAGTGCAAATGTGTCAAGTGATAAAGTGCAAATGTGTCAAGTGATAAAGTGCAAATGTGTCAAGTGATTAAGTTCAAATGTGTCAAGTGATTAAGTTCAACTGTCAAGTGATAATGTGCAAATGTGTCAAGTGATGAAGTTCAAATGCGTCAGCTCATGAAGTTCAAATGTGTCAAGTGATAATGTGCAAATGTGTAAAGTGATAAAGTGCAAATGTGTCAAGTGACAAAGCTCAAATGCGTCAACTCATGAAATTCAAATGTGTCAAGTGATAAAGTGCAAATATGTCAAGTGATAAAGTGCAAATGTGTCAAGTGATAAAGTGCAAATGTGTTAAAGTGCAAACGTGTCAAGTGATTAAGTTCAAATGTGTCAAGTGATAAAGTGCAAATGTGTTAAAGTGCAAACGTGTCAAGTGATAAAGTGCAAATGTGTCAAGTGATAAAGTGCAAATGTGTCAAGTAATAATGTGCAAATGTGTCAAGTGATAAAGTGCAAATGTGTCAAGTAATAAAGTGCAAATGTGTCAAGTGATAAAGTTCAAATGCGTCAGCTCATGAAGTTCAAATGTGTCAAGTGATAATGTGTAAATGTGTCAAGTGATCAAATGTGTCAAGTGATAAAGTTCAAATGTGTCAAGTGATGAAGCTCAAATGCGTCAACTCATGAAGTTCAAATGTGTCAAGTGATAAAGTGCAAATGTGTCAAGTGATAAAGTTCAAATGCGTCAACTCATGAAATTCAAATGTGTCAAGTGATAATGTGCAAATGTGTCAAGTGATAAAGTGCAAATGTGTCAAGTGACAAAGCTCAAATGCGTCAACTCATGAAGTTCAAATGTGTCAAGTGATAAAGTGCAACAAATGTGTCAAGTGATAACGTGCAAATGTGTCAAGTGATAAAGTGCAAATGTGTCAAGTGATAAAGTGCAAATGGGTCAAGTGATAAAGTGCAAATATGTCAAGTGATAAAGTGCAAAGTGTCAAGTGATAAAGTGCAAATGTGTCAAGTGATAAAGTGCAAATGTGTTAAAGTGCAAACGTGTCAAGTGATTAAGTTCAAATGTGTCAAGTGATAAAGTGCAAATGTGTCAAGTGATAAAGTGCAAATGTGTCAAGTGATAAAGTGAAAATGCGTCAACTCACGAAATTCAAATGTGTCAAATGATAATGTGCAAATGTGTCAAGTGATAAAGTGCAAATGTCAATTCATGAAGTGCAAACGTGTCAAGTGATAAAGTGCAAATGTGTCAAGTGATAAAGTGCAAATATGTCAAGATAAAGTGCAAAGTGTCAAGTGATAAAGTGCAAATGTGTCAAGTGATAAAGTGCAAATGTGTCAAGTGATAAAGTGCAAAGTGTCAAGTGATAAAGTGCAAAGTGTCAAGTGATAAAGTGCAAAGTGTCAAGTGATAAAGTGCAAATGTGTCAAGTGATAAAGTTCAAATGCGTCAGCTCATGAAGTTTAAATGTGTCAAGTGATAATGTGTAAATGTGTCAAGTGATCAAATGTGTCAAGTGATAAAGTTCAAATGTGTCAAGTGATGAAGCTCAAATGCGTCAAGTGATAAAGTGCAAATGTGTCAAGTGATAAAGTTCAAATGCGTCAACTCATGAAATTCAAATGTGTCAAGTGATAATGTGCAAATGTGTCAAGTGATAAAGTGCAAATGTGTCAAGTGATAACGTGCAAATGTGTCAAGTGATTAAGTGCAAATGCGTCAACTCATGAAGTTCAAATGTGTTAAGTGATAAAGTGCAACAAATGTGTCAAGTGATAACGTGCAAATGTGTCAAGTGATAAAGTGCAAATGTGTCAAGTGATAAAGTGCAAATGGGTCAAGTGATAAAGTGCAAATATGTCAAGTGATTAAGTGCAAAGTGTCAAGTGATAAAGTGCAAATGTGTCAAGTGATAAAGTGCAAATGTGTTAAAGTGCAAACGTGTCAAGTGATTAAGTTCAAATGCGTCAAGTGATAAAGTGCAAATGTGTCAAGTGATAAAGTGCAAATGTGTCAAGTGATAAAGTGCAAATGCGTCAACTCGCGAAATTCAAATGTGTCAAGTGATAATGTGCAAATGTGTCAAGTGATAAAGTGCAAATGTCAATTCATGAAGTGCAAATGTGTCAAGTGATTAAGTTCAAATGTGTCAAGTGATAATGTGCAAATGTGTCAAGTGATAAAGTGCAAATATGTCAAGTGACAAAGCTCAAATGTGCCAACTCGTGAAGTTCAAATGTGTCAAGTGATAACGTGCAAATGTGTCAAGTGATTAAGTGCAAATGTGTCAAATCATTAAGTGCAAATGGGTCAAGTGATAAAGTGCAAATATGTCAAGTGATAAAGTGCAAAGTGTCAAGTGATAAAGTGCAAATGTGTCAAGTGATAAAGTGCAAATGTGTCAAGTGATTAAGTTCAAATGCGTCAGCTCATGAAGTTTAAATGTGTCAAGTGATCAAATGTGTCAAGTGATAAAGTTCAAATGTGTCAAGTGATGAAGCTCAAATGCGTCAACTCATGAAGTTCAAATGTGTCAAGTGATAAAGTGCAAATGTGTCAAGTGATAAAGTTCAAATGCGTCAACTCATGAAATTCAAATGTGTCAAGTGATAATGTGCAAATGTGTCAAGTTATAAAGTGCAAATGTGTCAAGTGACAAAGCTCAAATGCGTCAACTCATGAAGTTCAAATGTGTCAAGTGATAAAGTGCAACAAATGTGTCAAGTGATAACGTGCAAATGTGTCAAGTGATAAAGTGCAAATGTGTCAAGTGATAAAGTGCAAATGGGTCAAGTGATAAAGTGCAAATATGTCAAGTGATAAAGTGCAAAGTGTCAAGTGATAAAGTGCAAATGTGTCAAGTGATAAAGTGCAAATGTGTTAAAGTGCAAACGTGTCAAGTGATTAAGTTCAAATGTGTCAAGTGATAAAGTGCAAATGTGTCAAGTGATAAAGTGCAAATGTGTCAAGTGATAAAGTGCAAATGCGTCAACTCACGAAATTCAAATGTGTCAAGTGATAATGTGCAAATGTGTCAAGTGATTAAGTGCAAATGTCAATTCATCAAGTGCAAATATGTCAAGTGATTAAGTGCAAAGTGTCAAGTGATAAAGTGCAAATGTGTCAAGTGATTAAGTGCAAATGTGTTAAAGTGCAAACGTGTCAGGTGATTAAGTGCAAATGTGTCAAGTGATAAAGTGCAAATGTGTCAAGTGATTAAGTTCAAATGTGTCAAGTGATAAAGTGTAAATGTCAATTCATAAAGTGCAAACGTGTTAAGTGATAAAGTTCAAATGTGTCAAGTGATATAGTGCAAATTTGTCAAGTGATAAAGTGCAAATGTGTCAAGTGATAAAGCTCAAATGCGTCACATGAAGTTCAAATGTGTCAAGTGATAAAGTGCAGCAAATGTGTCAAGTGATTAAGTACAAATATGTCAAGTGATAATGTGCAAATGTGTCAACTCATGAAGTTCAAATGTGTCAAGTGATAAAGTGCAAATATGTCAAGTGATAAAGTGCAGAGTGTCAAGTGGTAAAGTGCAAATGTGTCAAATGATAAAGTGCAAATGTGTTAAAGTGCAAACGTGTCAAGTGATTAAGTGCAAATGTGTCAAATCATGAAGTGCAAATGGGTCAAGTGATGAAGTGCAAAGTGTCAAGTGATAAAGTGCAAATGTGTCAAGTGATAAAGTGCAAATGTGTCAAGTGATAAAGTGCAAATGTGTCAAGTGATAACGTGCAAATGTGTCAAGTGATTAAGTGCAAATGCGTCAACTCATGAAATTCAAATGTGTCAAGTGATAATGTGCAAATGTGTCAAGTGATAAAGTGCAAATGTGTCAAGTGATAAAGCTCAAATGCGTCAACTCATGAAGTTCAAATGTGTCAAGTGATAAAGTGCAACAAATGTGTCAAGTGATAAAGTGCAAATGTGTCAAGTGATAACGTGCAAATGTGTCAAGTGATTAAGTGCAAATACGTTAAATCACGAAGTACAAATGTGTCAAGTGATAAAGTGCAAATGTGTCAAGTGATAAAGTGCAAATTAATGTCAAGTCATTAAGTGCAAGTTTGTCAATTCATAAAGTGCAAATGTATCCAGTGATTAAGTGCAAATGTGTCAAGTGATTAAGTTCAAATGTGTCAAGTGATAAAGTTCAAATGTGTCAAGTGATAAAGTGCAAATGTGTCAAGTGATTAAGTTCAAATGTGTCAAGTGATGAAGTTCAAATGTGTCAAGTGATACAGTTCAAATGTGTCAAGTGATACAGTGCAAATGTGTCAAATGATAAAGTGCAAATGTGTCAAACATGTTGTGGCGATCCTGTGTTAGAGGAGGCACAACTACCAGCGGACACCAATTAGGCAGTTAAAACCTAGGTCTCACTCCGCAGTGAGGATCCAACACACACTGACCAACTACATCAGGTTAGAATTAAGCTTTATCAACACTTGGAGAATCCCAAAAATGAAGTAGGTAACAAAATATTTATATAGTGATACAAAAAGGAAATGTCGTAATTGTTCTAGAAGTCTGTATTTGAAGTAACACGTGGAGTGAAATGATTTGGTAAGGTATGGTTCCAACATCTGGAAAGGGTCGACACACCTAAAAGTATAATCATATGAGAACAGGTAAGTATGATATAGAATAATAATGAAATAATAAAGAAATAATAATAAATAATAGTAATATAAAGAAATAATAATAGTAATAATTGATTAGTAAATATATGAGCGATGGTGGGGAGGATTCACAAATATCATAAAGTGCAAATGTGTCAAGTCATAAAAAATGCAAATGTTTCAAGTGATAAAGTTCAAACATGTCAGTTGATAAAGCGCTGATGTGTCAATGATAAAAGGCAAATATGTCAAGTGATAACGTTCAAATAATATGTCAAGTTATGAATTTCAAATTTGTCAAGTGATAAAGTTCTAATGGGTAAAGCTAAAGTGCAATGTGTCCAAGTGATAAAGTGGAAATGTGTAAATTCAAATGTATCGATTCAGAGTGCAAATGTGTCAAGTGATAAATTCAAATATGTCAAGTGATAAAGTTCAAATGTATCTAGTCATAAAGTACAGATATGTCAAGTGATCAAGATTACATTTATATATGTTAAGTGATAAAGTACAAATTTGTCAATTAAAAGTGCCAAACAGTCAATTTTCGATACAAGTGATAGCTGCGGGCTCCCACAGCAAGGAAGCCCACATTCATGAAAGGAGAAAGGAGATGGAGAGAGAAGATAGAGAAAGATAGAAGAAGAGATATATGTTGAACATTCATGTTATTTTATGTATTCATTTTTGTAGTAGTTGTATGGCGCATGTCAGACTTTGTTGTATTGTACCGTTGTTTGTTCATATCCTGTGGGTGGAGTCATAGTTTAGTATAAAACCACCCACTATTATCTTTGTAAGTCAGTCTGTCCTAATATTAAATTTAAGTTCGCTTGAAAGAGATTTGCTGCAGCAGCAGACCTGGTGGCAGCGTAACAGGCTGTTCATCAGTAGTGTGAGGTTGTCACTACTGTTCCTTAGAGCTTAGGGCCAATAGCTAATAGGCAAAAATGAAGTGATAAAACACAAATATGTAAATTGATAAATGTGCAGATGAATCAAATAAGAATGTGCAAATGTATTAAGTAATAAAGTGTGAACGTGTCAAGTTATGGAGTCCAAATAGGGTCAACTGTTTGAGTTCAGATCTGCCAAACAATAAATTCAAGTTATATCGATTAAATTTGTCTTTAGTGATAAAGTGCAAATAGGTCAAGCAATAAAGTTTAAGTTTGTCAGTTTAACTACATAGTGACAATGTCCAGAAATATCAAGTGATTAAGTGCAGATGTAGCTGTCAAGTGTTAAAATTGAAATACTCCAGTGATAGACACATGTGCAATTAATGGTAAGCACATAAGAGCTGATGCATCAAATGATCACTGTTCAAATGATCACTGTTCAAATGATCACTGTTCAAATGATCACTGTTCAAATGATCAAGTGCAATTGTATCAAGTAACAAAGAGCAAATGCATCAAACGAATATTTCCAGCGTTAAGTTTAAAGTGCAAATGATAAATGTCAAGCAAGAAAGCTTAAATGTGTTTAGCAATCAAGTTTAAATACATAAGTGATATTATGCAGAAATAATCAATAAAATTCAAAGTACGTAAGTGATATAATACAGATGTGTCAACTGATAGAATGCAAATACATCAAATGACAAAGCGCAGACATGTTAAAATGATAAAGTTCAAATACCATCGGTTTCAAGGGGGGGGGGGGGGGGGGGGGGGGGGGGGGGGGGAACCTGGGATATCCCCCCCGCCCAAAGATTTTGCTCATTCAATTATTTAATAGATTTGAATTTCATAATAGCAATACCATAAGAACAAAGACACGTTAAATAAAGTCACTCTTAAAGTATGATTCTATGATTGCTTTGTTTGAATATATCTAATATTTCACTAAAGTTTATTTCGTTCAGTTCAGGACCTTCAATGGCAATTCTCTAACCGTGCCAAGTTCTGCTCTGTCAGCCGGCTTCATAATCTAGTTTTTATGAGTTTCATTTCACTAAAAGATCTCTCAGCTGTGGCTGTACCAACTGGAATCGAAAGCATAATGTCAATCAGTTTAAACATCTCTGAAAAAATTCCATTGTAAGCAGCTGAACGTTTCAGTTCTTCTAATACTTCTTGGAACTCTGGTGCTTTCTCCAGTGATTTTGACTTCATAATTTCATCTCTTTCTTGAAGCAATGCTCTCTTGAATATAGCCCACTCTGATATTAAATCGTCCTTGTTTAGCAGAGGTGTTGAGGAATAAGTTATTCCATCAAACTCAACTTCAGCTGGCTTACCGTAGAAGTCTCCTAAGCAACTTATCTTGTCCACTCCGTAAGAACTTAAGTCTTCCTTTGCTGGAAGCAGAGAAGGGGTGAACACTGACCAATCTGTTGTTGACTGAAAAAGCAGCTAGCACCCGTGCAGCGGCTAAGTGGTTACCACCTTATTACAGAAGTATAAGCTCCATCTTATACCAAACTTCAAACAGTAGAACATAATAATTGGCAGTGGTTGTGGGTTATCATGGAGTCATGCAAACATCACTGACAAGGTATACCTAGAAGTTAGGATTAGAGAACTGACAAAAGATGCAAGAGTTCACAGTTCACTAGGGGGAGGAGGGAAAAGTTTATTAACTCTACAAAATTTGTTTGCTCTATGTTAATTGACCTGATTTTCATTGCAATTCTGCTTATTTTGACAATATCTTTGAAGAATAATTCTGGATTGGATGTGGGAGGTGGGGGGAAGGGGGAGAGAAGTTTTTCCTATGTCCCCTCATTAGATTAAACGCTGTTAAATATATTACATTTACTAGTTTCATTGAAGTACTTAAAAAATCAGGACTGTTTCATACAATCCCAAATTCCCCCCCCCCCCCCCCTAACCGCAAATCCTGTATGAAACCCTGACCATAGACTCACGTTTTAAGCACCAACTCTTCTAACTCCAAACAGTAAGAATGGGCACCTAAGAAAATGGGTGCTTAACAGCGAGTGATATCCTATGAATATGTATGCATAGACTAATATCATAATCATATAGCTATAGGGTCCGAAATTTGGGGGGGGGGGGGGGGGGGGAAGCAGGCAATTTCCCCTTGTCCAAAACTGCATGAGATATAGCTAGTATATCATTTGGCATTGATTCTGTATAGATTAGTCCTAAACCTTACAATAGAACCACACTGAGCACCATTTGGGACTAGCCCTTCAGTTTACAAATCACAAGGTAATACTCAATACAGGCAAGCAGAACAGAAAGTTTGATAAATAGAGGTGGTTAGCTTGTCACAGAGTTCACTATCAGGGGTTCCATAGCTATATGATTGTTGTTGTTTTTTATAATTTGTTCAAGCCTATTGAAACTAGTTTCTTTTTTTTCTCTATCTTTTGGTCTAATTGACAGTAATTTACTCCAGTTTGTAATAGAACCTCTTTGATTCTCACTGGCAAAGACATAGGTCATGGAAAAATTGTTAATGTTGCACACAGCAAAACCACAACATAGAGAGTGATAAAAATGTAGACAGATAGCAAGTACAAAGAGAAAGAAAAATGAGTAGAAAATTAGAAAGTAAAGGAACTAGTGGAATACAATTAGTAAGAAGGAAGAAAAAATCGCCGTCATATAGTCCACGATAAATCTTCCGAAATGTACTTCAAAGTGTTTGGTAAGAATTAAATAAAGCAAGTGTATGATGTGCATTGCATTTCTTTTGTAGAATTTCATACGCTCAGTAGAATACGTCTTCGCAGCACACCAGAGGAGTTGGGCGGAGTAAAGGGATTAAACCATTTCATACCTAGTGGAGACCCAAACACTTCCACAAAACTGTCCGACCTAAACAAACAGGTGAACACATAATATACACACACCACTGTTACACATACTGACTCTAACTATGTAAGTGAGTGCCTGCATGTGGATTAATAAAGTGTAACTTACCAACTGCTTTTCTGCCTGTTCTCTTTCTTAAGAGTTTCAATAGCCTGTAATGGGAACAATAGTGTAATTCACAATACTTGCTATATTAATTTTAAATGAAACACCCAAAGTGCGAACCTTCAGCACTACTCTGCACTAGGTAGCTATTGCAAAATCATCTCAGACAAAAAAAGAATAATTTAGTTGCTATTCTAAATCAGGTATCAATATAGTCTGGGTAATGAAAACAGTTAGATGTAAACCCTGTCTTCATTTTAAAAAAATAAAAAAATAAAAAAATAAATAAAAATAAAAAATAAAAAAAAGTTTAACCCCTTACCAAATTACTTTTCTCTCATAGATCAATCAGTTGTGTATAGTTAGTGTATTTGTTATCACTCTTTTGAGAGTGTGTATAGCAAGGTTTTATTACATACCTTGGCCTTGCCTCATGCAACTCAGAGTGGTGGGTGCATTGCCAGATTTTGTTGAAATCAAATTAATCACTGTGTCAAACTCTTCTGCAATACTATAAGAATAGTCTTAGGGCCACCTCACTAAGGAGAGTAAGTGTTAACAGTAGGCCTCGCACACTTCAAATTAGTCTATTGAGTAAGCCTCCACTCTGGTGGCAGCAGGAAAGAACTACCTACCCTCTGTTGAGTCCCACACCCAGCATAAAGCAAAATGACTGCAGGCAGCAAGAATTTATTGGCTCACGTGATTATGATGTGACGATAGTGGGCGTTACTCACCAAAGCCAGTACATACACAGAGCTAATAGCTCCAAATTTTCTCAAAATTCAGCCTGAGAGTCAAAAAAAGTAGCAAGAAAGGTAAATCGTCGTTTCGAGTAAGTTCATACCTAAACCAACTCTTAATTGTTAGTAATCTCCTAAATCAGAGTGTGACAGACAGACAGACAGAAAGGTTAACTACACAATATTAAGCAACACTCATGAGCAAAATTTGATCTTCATTAGACAAATGAAAATTAGCATACGAGAAACAATTTTCATATCATGTGATAACATGCTATGATACAAACATTTACAACGACAAATATTCTTGCTAACCTTAAAACTGTGACAATCTTTTTTTTTTTAATATGGTGAAAGCAGGGGGACATGAACAAAGTGCATTTCGAGGCTAAGCCAGATGCATGCCTCATCTGGATGCAGTAGAAGACAAAAAAAAGTTTCAAATTCCGTTCCGTAGAACGGCCGTCGCACAATTACAAAACGTGGAAAAAAACGGTATGCCGTTTGTTTAAAAATGGCCGTTCTATTCGACCGCGCCGTTTTAATCTATCTCGTTCACTGTATGTCTCGCTCAAAGAAATATAAAAAATCGTTTATCCAATACAACATTCAGATTTTTTGTTTACGGGCTCCAGAGGCAGAGCTTTTCGAGTTAAAAAAAATTGAAGCCGTCCTATTCGAAGTTGTCTTGCGGAGAATTGTTAGTTCGACCACCGTACAGTATTGATGTTTTCTCGATGTTAGGGCCTCCTCAGGCTTAGATTTTTTACTGCTGGAGGTCCATCGGTAGCTAACAGAAGATCTACGAAGTGCGGACCTCGTTATAGCTCAGTGTCCATCGGAACTTCAGTCTGCAGCTTTATTGAAGTAAGTTAGATTTTTGTACGATCTTTTTTGCACTATCTCCGTAGCGTTTAATGGTCAATACAAGGCCTTAGCTTGCTGATATAGCTATGGAAGAGTTTCTAGCTGGAAAATATCTGTGAATCGACGGAAAAGCTTAACCGTTTTAGTAAACGGTGTTGGCTGTTGTGTCCAAATGGTACGGAACGCAACGATAAAAACTACGGTAAAAAAAAACGACCGTTTTACGGCCGTACTACGGAACAGAATTCGAAACTTTTTTTTGCCTCCTATTGTATTCTAACTTTTTCTTCCCCAAAAAAATTATTGCCACGCCCATTCCTGAAGACTACCACTTTCCAACTCACAGTTTCATCAGTAGCTATGGCATGGACTTGAGAGCAGAACATGATGCACGTGAACAGAGAGAACAGGAAACCCTCAAATACTCCAAACAGAGTCAGGATGAAGGCTAGTGGCCCGGGCAATATGCCGTCGCACCCATCAAAGTTTTGGCCGACACAACGAAAGAAAAATATAGCCACCATGCAGAGTCCAAACACAGACATCAACATAATGTAGAGCTGCATAAATAAACAACAAACTAACAACAACAACTTGAGATAATTCATGAATTCAGGAGTCATTAATTCGGTATTAACCTACATAGGACACCAGTTGTCCTCTATGTTACTTGTAGTCTATCAAGAACATTAGCAGTCTAACTGGCTGAAATGATTCAAAATTCATCTGTGAATTCTAATTCTGAGACTGATCAAAACTCAAAATTCGCTAAATTAATTATAATTAAGAACATGGCCATACTCCTGTTGGGAGTTAGCTCATATGTACAATGTAACTAAATTGTTCTTATAATGTAGATTTCCTCACAGTCTATTTCAAATTAATATCTCACCGTAAATAACACAAAGAACTTCTGATTGTTTTCCCCCACACAATTGTTGACCCTAAAACATACACACACATACACACTTGTTAACTAAGGTTACTTGGTAACTGCAACGTGAAACCATACATAGGTTTATTTTGTTGTTTTTGTACTTTAGGTGTGCTAGGTAAAATGGGCACTGATAGACTCCAACAAGCCATATTAGGAAAATAAAGACCATTCAGGCGTATTTATCCCTATGGTACAGTAACTCTCCGTTGACAATACGTAGCAATATTTTTAATATCTGTATTGCTTGTCTGTCAGTAATGATTGTGTGTGTATTCATGAATAATTAATGAACTGAGAATAGTTGGTAAAGTGTTGTCAGTACCGATGATGGTGGTGTGTACTCATGAATACATGGTTTAAGAAAAGTAAGAGAGAAAACAGTACAGTTAGTAAAACATAGTAACGACAACAGCAACAGTGGCGTAATGTTCAGCAACAGTGGTGTAATGTTCAGCAACAGTGGTGTAATGTTCAGCAACATTGGCGTAATGTTCAGCAACAGTGGCGTAATGTTCAGCAACAGTGGCGTAATGTTCAGCAACTGTGGTGTAATGTTCAGCAACAGTGGTGTAATGTTCAGCAACAGTGGCGTAATGTTCAGCAACAGTGGCGTAATGTTCAGCAACTGTGGTGTAATGTTCAGCAACAGTGGCGTAATGTTCAGCAACAGTGGCGTAATGTTCAGCAACAGTGGCGTAATGTTCAGCAACAGTGGTGTAATGTTCAGCAACAGTGGTGTAATGTTCAGCAACAGTGGCGTAATGTTCAGCAACAGTGGTGTAATGTTCAGCAACAGTGGCGTAATGTTCAGCAACAGTGGCGTAATGTTCAGCAACAGTGGCGTAATGTTCAGCAACAGTGGCGTAATGTTCAGCAACAGTGGCGTAATGTTCAGCAACAGTGGCACAGTGGCGTAATATTCAGCAACAGTGGCGTAATGTTCAGCAACAGTGGTGTAATGTTCAGCAACAGTGGCGTAATGTTCAGCAACAGTGGTGTAATGTTCAGCAACAGTGGCGTAATGTTCAGCAACAGTGGCGTAATGTTCAGCAACAGTGGCGTAATGTTCAGCAACAGTGGTGTTCAGCAACAGTGGCGTAATGTTCAGCAACAGGCGTATGTTCAGCAACAGTGGCGAATGTTCAGTCAACAGTGGGTGTAATGTTCACAGCAACATGTGGCTAATGTTTCAGCAACAGTGGGTGTAATGTTCAGCAACAGTGCGTAATGTTCAGCAACAGTTGCGTAATGTTCAGCAACAGTGGGTAATGTTCAGCAACAGTGGTGTAATGTTCAGCAACAGTGGCGTAATGTTCAGCAACAGTGGTGTAATGTTCAGCAACAGTGGTGTAATGTTCAGCAACAGTGGCGTAATGTTCAGCAACAGTGGTGTAATGTTCAGCAACAGTGGCGTAATGTTCAGCAACAGTGGCGTAATGTTCAGCAACAGTGGTGTAATGTTCAGCAACAGTGGCGTAATGTTCAGCAACAGTGGCGTAATGTTCAGCAACAGTGGCGTAATGTTCAGCAACAGTGGCGTAATGTTCAGCAACAGTGGCGTAATGTTCAGCAACAGTGGCGTAATGTTCAGCAACAGTGGTGTAATCTTCAGCAACAGTGGCGTAATATTCAGCAACAGTGGCGTAATGTTCAGCAACAGTGGCGTAATATTCAGCAACAGTGGCGTAATATTCAGCAACAGTGGCGTAATGTTCAGCAACAGTGGCGTAATGTTCAGCAACAGTGGCGTAATGTTCAGCAACTGGCGTAATATTCAGCAACAGTGGCGTAATATTCAGCAACAGTTGGCGTAATGTTCAGCAACAGTGGCGTAATGTTCAGCAACAGTGGTGTAATATTCAGCAACAGGCGTAATGTTCAGCAACAGTGGTGTAATATTCAGCAACAGTGGTGTAATGTTCAGCAACAGTGGCATAATATTCAGGAACTGTGGTGTAATCTTCAGCAACAGTGGTGTAATACTCAGCAACAGTGGTGTAATGTTCAGCAACAGTGGTGTAATATTCATAAATCAAGCTGAGCTGGGTTGGTAAAGTTCCATTAGTAATAATGATGATGATGACTACAACGGTTGTGTGTGTGTGTGTATTCATGAATATATGGGTCAAGAAAAGTAAGCGGGGAATAAACAGACTGGTGTGGTGTGAGGATAATAAACAGACTGGTGTGGTGTTAGAGGATAATAAACAGACTGGTGTGGTGTTAGAGGATAATAAACAGACTGGTGTGGTGTTAGAGGATAATAAACAGACTGGTGTGGTGTGAGGATAATAAACAGACTGGTGTGGTGTTAGAGGATAATAAACAGACTGGTGTGGTGTTAGAGGATAATAAACAGACTGGTGTGGTGTTAGAGGATAATAAACAGACTGGTGTGGTGTTAGAGGATAATAAACAGACTGGTGTGGTGTTAGAGGATAATAAACAGACTGGTGTGGTGTTAGAGGATAATAAACAGACTGGTGTGGTGTTAGAGGATAATAAACAGACTGGTGTGGTGTTAGAGGATAATAAACAGACTGGTGTGGTGTTAGAGGATAATAAACAGACTGGTGTGGTGTTAGAGGATAATAAACAGACTGGTGTGGTGTGAGGATAATAAACAGACTGGTGTGGTGTTAGAGGATAATAAACAGACTGGTGTGGTGTTAGAGGATAATAAACAGACTGGTGTGGTGTGAGGATAATAAACAGACTGGTGTGGTGTTAGAGGATAGTAAACAGACTGGTGTGGTGTGAGGATAATAAACAGACTGGTGTGGTGTTATAGGATAATAAACAGACTGGTGTGGTGTGAGGATAATAAACAGACTGGTGTGGTGTTAGAGGATAATAAACAGACTGGTGTGGTGTTAGAGGATAATAAACAGACTGGTGTGGTGTTAGAGGATAATAAACAGACTGGTGTGGTGTTAGAGGATAATAAACAGACTGGTGTGGTGTTAGAGGATAATAAACAGACTGGTGTGGTGTTAGAGGATAATAAACAGACTGGTGTGGTGTTAGAGGATAATAAACAGACTGGTGTGGTGTTAGAGGATAATAAACAGACTGGTGTGGTGTTAGAGGATAATAAACAGACTGGTGTGGTGTTAGAGGATAATAAACAGACTGGTGTGGTGTTAGAGGATAATAAACAGACTGGTGTGGTTGTGGTGTTAGAGGATAATTAAACCAGACTGGTGTGTGTTAGAGGATTAATAACCGACTGGTGTGTGTTAGAGATAATTAAACCGACTGGGTGGTGTTAGAGGACTAATCAACAGTACTGGGTGTGGTGTTGAGGATAATAAACAGACTGGTGTGTGTTAGAGGATAATAAAAAAGACTGGTGTGGATGTAGAGGTAATAAACAAGACTGGGTGTGGTGTTAGAGTATAATTAAAACAGACTGGTGTGGTGTTAGAGGATAATAAACAGACTGGTGTGGTGTTAGAGGATAATAAACAGACTGGTGTGGTGTTAGAGGATAATAAACAGACTGGTGTGGTGTTAGAGGATAATAAACAGACTGGTGTGGTGTTAGAGGATAATAAACAGACTGGTGTGGTGTTAGAGGATAATAAACAGACTGGTGTGGTGTTAGAGGATAATAAACAGACTGGTGTGGTGTTAGAGGATAATAAACAGACTGGTGTGGTGTTAGAGGATAATAAACAGACTGGTGTGGTGTTAGAGGATAATAACATTTAAAAATACCTTAAGTTATTCCATTGTTAATTTGCAAAGTTAATACATCAAAGTCACTGTGCAGCAGGGTATGCTAGTCTAGTAATATTTTCACAATATTATGCTCATGTGTTGTTCTAACAAAATTCTCAGTAGCTATATTCTAACTGGGAGTGTGCTGCTCAATTGCAAAACTAGTAATCCACTTTCATGAAATGTTGGTTTTATGCACTAAGCTGAAATTGATTTATTATTTTCTTAATTTTACCCCACCTCCAAACATTAGCATTTGTAAACATTGGGGGGGGGGGGGGGGGGGGGGGGGAATGTTGATTAATTAATTTCCTAATAGTGAGTTGGCCTCAGCTACCGCTAGCACAAATCGGAATAGAGTTAAGGATGTTACGCAGACTACTTAAGGACCACAGGCTTCAGTAGGCAGAGAACCCTAACACGCTCTAATTCTTCATGGAAAAGCTATGTAGTTTCAGTTCATACAGATTAGGTCTAGTGAAGAACTTGCACTATCTTAATCTAACTAGCTATATAACTCACCAAGGACAGTGATGATCCATTCTTTGGATACATCTCTCACAAGTACTGAAAAATAAAAATAAATAAAAACAAGTTAAAAATTGTGTTATATGAAAGCCAGTGAGATGCTATATGGTGAGGTTAGTGTAAATATAATATATTCAACTCTTTCAAGTGAAAACACTGAAACCCTTTACCAGACAAATGATTGCTAGGGCATTGATTACCCTTTACCAGACAAATTAGTGCATAGTGTAAACAAATTCTTAAGTTGACCCCACTTACCTTAGATACTATCATAATTATAGCACACAAATAATTACTGCTAGACAATATCTCACCTAATGGCAGTTTTTCTCAGTTCTCAATCATTGAAATATTAACCTTCACATAAAATGTGGCCGCTTAAATTTTGATAAACGTATTAGTACAAGGAGCTCAACAAGTGATTTCAGGAAGTACATTAACTTCACCTGCCACTAGAACATCAGGACCTATGGTTACATGCCAAACTATTCTTTACGTGACCCATAAGTGAATAGAAACAGCTCGAATAATGATAGTGGACAAATAGAGGAATATCGAGCGACACATGTCAGGGTAATACCAGTTACTTGGCATTGAAACCCCTTTACCACATAGATGGAGTGTTAGAAGTTAAAATTAATCATATAACAATACTATGTATACCTTAACTAGGGAGACTCGCTCGCCATTTGTGCTGAAACACACCACTAGTATACAGTAAATACCCTCTCTTTTATTGCTGTTAAGTACATTCACACTACATGGTCAAACCTGCAATGGTGGGCTCTGTCCGGCTTGATACTCCGACACTTCTTGCAGTAGCGAATGTCCTCTCCATTCTGTCGTCTTTCCAACACTTCTTCCTCTGATGAACTCTCCTTGGGTACAATGCCCTACACGCAAATACACACACAATATTACTTCAATAATGTAAAAAATAAAAAAATGCATACTATCTACATGCTGTAAGTATTATAATTCTATTGACCTTCAGTATTAGACCAGACTTTGTATCTAACCCCACCTACCAGAAGGTGGAGATTCCACATGATACTAACATACGGCATTCTACAAAAATTTCCATTGAAAATACCGTTCTTCTACTAAGTCATTATCTGACAACTAGGAGGACTTTTGAAAAAGGATTTCCAGTAATTTACTAAAGTATGTATAGCATCAAGTAGCAAGCAGCAGGCTGAGGTTAGCAAAGAGGGCTTACTCGTCAATTCAGCATTTAAATTAGTACTCTACGTGATCAACTCTCTCACGCCGTCCCTTACTGAGCATGACTCAAAGTGTGGGAAACCAAAAAAAAAAATTAAAAACACACTAGATTACTGTATGCATGACAAACCATTGAGTTATTTATAGTGTGTTACCACGACTATAATCACTGCATCAATATTGAAGCTTCACTTTGAGACAACAATAACAAAAAATTTTTTTTTATAAATTAAAACATTCAGAGTAATTATCACTTTCACCATCAACATCTGGTGATCATAAGCAAAAGCATTCAGTAATTTAGACTCTAAATAGGTTTTAGAGACAGACACATTATGTCAGACTGACTTGATGAAGACCACAGCTACACGAGGACCTAACGTTCATACACTGTCAACACAAGTCAAGTAGGCCAGACATGTATACACATGTAACTCTTGCTGATCAGTCTGAGATTGCTTACGTACAACAACTGGTATTCTGACCAAATGGATTGTCTCAAACATATTGAAACAATTGTGAAACTGAAGAGGCACATGCTCTAACATTGACTACCTCACACACACACACACACACACACACACACACACACACACACACACACACACACACACACACAGTTGTAGCTTCTCCATGGAAACCACAGGCCTGACAGTCAGTCTACAACAATGATGGCTACCTCCATACAATGAAAAAAACAAACCACTGGGATGAGATGTTGGCCCTCACACAACTTGACAGTTAAATGATGGCGTTCTAAATACTACAGACTTGAAACAAATCAACAAACCAAACAATTATTTCCACTTCTCTCAAAATGTTTTGTGAGAAAAACCAGATGTAACTTGGAAAACTAGACATTATTGGACTGAATGGTTTACCACATGCAAACAAGATAGAGTGATGATGCCAATTTAGTTTGGTAATTTTAACACCACTTATCACAACGTTAAGTCCCTTGTCTCAAATAGTCCTCATATTCATTTGTGTCTCTAACTCTCGCGAAACTACTTACAACAATTACAGTAGGTGCCAAAATAAAGAACCAAATTCCATTCTTTAAAACGGTTGTTGCATGATTAAAAAATGGTGAGAAAAAAAGCACGCTGTTTGCTGAAACATAGCTGTTCCGTTCAACTGCAGTACTGTTTACTGTATGCCTCACTTCTAAGAAATAAAAAATCTTTTATCCAATATAATGGTCTGATTTTTGTTTAGTTTTGTTTGCTTGTTTACAGGCTCCTGATACGGAACTTTTGTGTTGAGCAATATTTGCAATTAGAATTATATCCTTTTGGAGTATTTGACCCCAAAACCACAATGAAAACTGTAATAACCTAAGGGCATGTAAGGATAACGCAACGAACAAGAACACAGGTGACATGGGACAGAAATACCTATAGACGGATTATTTTAATGCACTTCCTATTATTTGACACCGTTCAGTACACACTAACAAACTGTAATTAATTTTCACACCTTTGCCTTGTTTACTCTACTGTGTGTACTTGCAAATATTGGGATTAGAATAGCGGCAGTTAAAGGGAGTGGAAACGATATTGAGGGACTAGATTTGCTCGAGTGCAAAAAAGTAATATAAAACAAAAAAAAATCCGTCTCTAATCAGAACATACAAACTAGCTGACAATCTATGCAGCCTTTATAATTTAATTTCGACTACTAGTCTGTCATCGTGGCAATCGGGCAATCCACCAGTTGTATTGGTACAGTATATGACATCCCAGCCCTATCACTGGATCATGTACAAATACACTCAAAACTGAATAACATTGTCCATATAATACCTGTGTGTTGCATGCACAGTCAAGTCTTGTTCTAAAGTCCATTAACGTTAGTATTATTTTTAAAAGTCCACCGCACGATAATCTATTTTATAATCCTCAACTCACTGGATCTGTAATCATGGCCTTGACGTGGGACACAACTGCCAGAACTGCAAATGTAGTAAATATAACAACACAAATTGCCGTAGATATGGTAGGGAAGGGAGGAGCCAGCACCATCAGCACCACCAGTTCTCCATACATGATCAACATGTAAGTCATAACAGCACACACAATTCCACAGGGATCCCATACAAACCAATGGCCAGAACTAAGGTGGGACATCTTGCTCTCCTCTCTGTGTTCACTCTGATTCTCTACTGCGGGAGCTTCGTACAGCACTGTTTTCTCAGTAGTCATTCGACGGGCGGAAAGGAATGGTTGCTGCCGGTTAGGCGAGACTAAGCCTAGAGGCTTCCTAGCAAGATTGGGGTCGTCAATACGTGAAACACGCCTGGAAGACGCCACACTTGACTCAAAAACTCCACACTTGACTCAAACACTCCGAGGGTAGGCGAAGAATACAGTGTGGCCCCTCACCACAACTCGATCGAAAGCAAACAAAACCCAATAAACCCAAAAGCGGGCACTAATTGGAATCCCGTCGAGGTCAAAGTACGACCATATCCGTTGCTATGGATATAAGCTGTCCGGAGAAAAGATGTCAAATCCGGAGGTCTCACCGCCTAGGGGGGAAGAAAAAGCAAAGCTAGTTAAGAAAAGGAGCTCACGTATTTTGCTGAAGTCGGTTGTAGCAGACTTAGGAGAAGACCTATATTGCCCTGATGAAGATAGTCTGGAAGAACCGGTAAACTTGAAGCATGGACTCTTTCTGTGTCATACCTTAAGGGTAAAAGGGAAAATAAAGACTGTTCTTTACTATCCTAAAGACCAATCATTCAAGGCAATACACTCTGATCATGTCTACCATTATTCTGGAGGGAAATGTGTCCAGGAGCTTCCTTTGGATACAGAATGTGACAATTTAGTCGTGGAGAAGCTGATACATGCAGTCGAACAGAACAAATACATCGGAGTATGCAAGCAGACACTTGTACTGTTTGACAGCAACTTTCATGTGGTGCACAGAGTAGAATGTGGCAAGACTCTTACTACTGCAACCTACAACCTGTGGTCTGGAGAAGTCATAACTGGTGGCGTAGGCCATCTACAGGTGATGCTAGCTAGGATCTAGAGTTACCTTTAAAAATTGAATTCAATTTGGCTTAATTTGATAGATTAATACAGGATTTGTCTAAGCTGACTTGTCTTACAATAGCTATCAACATGTTAAAGTGTGTAAGAAGATATCAAGCCTTACTTTATTTCAATTTTATATATATGAAGGCGAAAAAGCCCTGTTAATTAAAGTGAAATTTCTTATTTAATTAAATTAAGCTTGTAAAATTGCTGTACACTAAATTTTTATTTGACTTAAGAGTCCTCATGTAATAGTCTCGCATGCCAGACCCTTTACCATACCGCTTCGGTGGGAAATGGTCTGGGGACAGATGTAGGGTTTTCAGGTTCTCTACAGGAATGTACGTAGAGCCAATCAGATTTTACCAATCACATGACCAACATCAAATTATTTAATTTATTGCTAATTGAAATAATGAAATGATTTAGCGGTAGCTCTCCACGGCGCATCGGTTAGTCAGCTGTGTGGTTGCTGTGATATGGAAACGTTGGAAGAAGTTTTGCGGAGTGTTGTGGAGAGCATTGGTTACAAAGCTGCGCGTGCAGAACAGCGGAGGGCAATCCTTTCCTTCGTGCAGGGACAAGATGTTTTTGTTTCTCTCTCGGATGTAGATATTCCCGCAGATCAAGCTAAAGCTACCACAGGCAGCAGTTGGGATTAAATTTTAAAAATGTAACCGCAACATTAGGCAGCAATTAAATTCTTTATGACTCAGGTCACGTGGATTCCTCATTGATTGCATTCCGCCAGAACCAGGAAGTACGGCGAGTGTCCCCAGACACTCTTTTTTTCCCGAGCGGAGGGAGGGGCATGAGGGTCTGGCCCGCGAGACTACTCATGTAAATTGTCAATAGATTTTTATTGAATCTTAAGTATTGCATCTAGGCCATTTCAAGTACTGAGCGAAAGAAAGCAAACGAATGCATCAAAAATATTATATAAAAAATTGTTTTACTTACTATTATTATTACTGCAATAGGACCTCAGTTATCCAAACGACACATTGGGACCGAGAGGTATTCTTATAACTGAAATGTTCAGATAACTGAACACCATAGAAAATGTGTTATATAAAGGGGCGTGGTCATGCAATTCTTTGTGTCAGCACGTGCTACTATTAGATTTAGGGTGTTTGGTACACGGAAGTGTTCGGATAACTGAACTTCTACTGTACATGTTATTTAATGTTACCAATACAGACTTGGGTTTTTCGGAAGAGTGCTAAAGTGCTGGTACCAGCAGTAACATACACGGTAAGCTATCCTGTGTTGCTTGTTGTTGTTTGTTGTTTATGCTGCCTTATTAATTGCATCTTAGGATGGTCTGTTGCCTAATGATCACATAAGCACCCTCCACCTGGAGTCTGTGCCAGGGAAGGCTCAGAGAGTGTTTGTGTCCACTGGATGCAGTTTGAAAGTCTTTCTATTGGACACAGGACGAATGCTAGAGTATCTTCAAGATATCCACACCAGACCCATCTCTGCCATTTTATTCTTCCGACCTCTCAGATATCTGGCCACAGCTGCTAAGGATGGATGCAGTAAGTAGTGCTGGTATCTTGTGGGTTAGAGAAATAATTAGGTGTTCTACAAAGTGGAAGGAGGAGGGAGAAAGGGGGGGAGGGGGGGGGGGGGGGGGGAAGTGATAGGAGGTGTTATATGTATTGGTTACACCATGACGTGGGGGTTGGTATGGGATTTACAAAACCGAGAGCCGAAGGCCTGAGGATAGTGCCAATCCCTTACCGACCTAACGCGAAGTGGTGCTACTGACTTATATGTACCAAAGCTCTTGGCTATAGGAGTGGAAGAAAAACTAATTTTGATTGGACGGTTTACTTATTCACCTCCTAGGAGATGGGTATGAAATTTATTCACTCCAAATTGAGCAATCTGATTGGACAGTTTGAATGTACCATGGTTCAGTTAAACCATGGGTTCGAGGAATTATTGCTGATAATCATCCAGATCCCGAGGGCGGTTAGCGATAATCCTGCGAGTTGCCATGGTTTAACTATTTTATACCATTAGTTACCTTTTTTCAACAGAGTAAAAGAACAAATAAAAATAAGGATATTGTTGTTTTGAGTTGAAAAATATGTCCAGTTGCAGCAAAGGTCATTCCAGAACAGTGACAACAGATAAGTGCATCGTTCCCTTTCTGCTGCCTTCTAACAAAAACAGTGGTTCAACTAACTGATGATGCCCAGTGAATTTACAGTCAGCACTTTAAACTCCAATAAATAATTCTCCATGTAAGTTCTTTGTACAGGAATGTAGTAACCGTTCGCAAAGAAGCTTCATACAAGTTTTAAAAAACTAGATTTTCATTCGTATCTTTAAAAAATGACACATCACACATCACTTTATATCATAATTCTCGCTCTATTTTGTAGACAAAAAATATTCTATTTGCTTCTTTGTGGTACAAAAATAATTTTTACTGCAGGCGATTGGAGTGGAATAACATTTTTAATCCATGGCTGTCACCACAGCAACTGTGGTATATAACTGTTTTAGGAGATAAAGGCTCTACAAAATGTTTATAGTTTCACTCTTTTTTTTTTCTTTTTTTTTCCCCATTACAATCAATTTTGCAGTTTTGGTAATTTTTGTTCTAGTATTGTTAGTTCATCCATCTCTCGCATTGTATCATTGTAGTCAAGGTATGGGACTCAGGTCGGAACCTTCTGTACACATTTGTGGGTCACAACTGTGCAGTGACGGATCTCCTTCCTTATCCTTATGGAGCCATGATCATCAGCTCCTCTCAGGACTGCACACTCAGAGTCTGGGACCTGTTGGCCTTCCAACAAGTACAGAAGTATGTGCAATGGGTTTGTATTACAATGTACTTTATGTATCTAGTATCTAGTGAATAGAATTCAATCCTGTGAGTTTCATGAGATGGCAATGGAAATATTGGGGATGGAGAAAATGTGTGCTAATGATGCAATATGTCATCAGCAATTAAATAGACTCTAGAGGGGAAATATGTACCAGGGAATACATGTGCAAGTGACACTAGTGTGGTTGAGGTAAGAGTTGTTCCATGAGGACCCTCCAGTAATGGCTACTGGCTAGGCACTAGAAAACTCGTAATAACTGTCGTTCACAAAACCAGCACATGCAATTGAACAAGTGGTAAAGGGTCAACAAAATGTGAACATATAAAAAAAATGTAAAAAAGGGAGTGAATTTATACTAGTGTTCATAGTTCCATAGTTCACTTGGCCACAACAGAGTATATTTATATTTGCTTTAGATAGGGGCCTATGTAGGGGGTCAAACAATAATCTTACCATGTGGTTTTCCTCCTTTATTACATGTATATGTAAATAATCATTATGTGCATCTAGCATTGACCACACTGTACCAGTTGAAGGCATGTGGTGTGAACCTGGTACTCACAATGTCCTCACCTACTCCACTAAGCTAGTCAAGATATGGAACATACGACAACTCTACGCCCACACCACCCACATTGGAGCATCCTGCACCTCCCTTCTCGCCTCCTCACATCCGTTAGCACCTAGCAGAGTGGTGGCCACGTGCACGGATTCAGCAATACGAGTGGTCTCTCCTCACACTGGGAAAATTATTACAACTGCTTTACTACTGCTGGAGACGGTTGTGAAAACTGTTTGCTACTTCTCCTACAAAGGTACTTGAATAATTATTTGGTATCACTCAAACATACATATGCAAGTGATTGTGTTTATTATAATTGGCCATGTCATTATTATAATATACATTTATATAATAATTTGGTGTGTCCAAATTTTTATTACAGTTGATTGGTAATTCAAAAAATAAGCGCCACATACTGTATTCCGAGCTTGAATTGTCTTGCTGTATTTCGGTTTTTGTGGATAACTTAGTGATTTGGACTTGCTGCACCAGCTGTCATGCCCAACACAATTGTTGAATTACATTATAATAAAAGCAAAATTTCTCAGTTCTAACAACCGATATGTATGTATGTATATGTTTAATTAAAACCTAACATTTCAACTTCTTGCCGAAGTCCTCTTTAGGGGTCAATGAGGTCGAACTCTCCGTGGTGATATAATAATAGACGCAAAACAGCAAGATAACTTGTGGGCACACTTACTGTTCAATATATCCTGAAGGGAGATTTGCATGCAGCATGAGAGAAATTTGCTAATATTACAATTATTTCATCTGAGAATGACTGAATAAATGTTGAAGTATATGATTCCTACCATGATGTGTAGCCTGCAGATCCAGAACTCCCCAAAACTCTTATATACCATACAATCAAGTACAATATTAACCATGTTTAAGAATTGGAGCCCTCAAGCAATCTAAGTTTAGTAGATACTTGAAGCCCCTAAGAGTACTTAGTGCAGTTAACAATGATAATTCTTGACAATGATTGTGGGCAACATAATTTAACTTTTTTTATGTAAGTGGAAAGCCAGAAACGAGTCATGATCAAGAACCTGTTTAAGGTGCATTGTTGTATTGTGTTCCATCGCAGATTGTGTGGTGAGAAGTTTCTTAAGTACAGTTGAAAGCTTCACTTTCAATATTTACTTTCAGATCTTCTCTGCGTTCTTGACAGCAAAGGCTGCATCTCCACTTTCGACACGAAAAAGAACCCAGCAGAGCTGCAGAACCAATGGCGCAGCTCCACCAAGAAGCTCGGGAGGTTCTCTTCCATTGCACTCTATGAAACTGCCATGGAGAAGGTAACGACAATTGGAAACGGTTCAGCATACAGGATTATAATGCAACCTGTTATGTGAAAGTCCTACTAAATATATCGTGGGCTGGCTCAATACTGACCATTTATTGGCTCGGGAATGCAATTAAGAGTACTACAAACTAAATATAGTAAGCAACAACAACAACAACAATAACAGTGACAACAACAACAGTGACAGCAGCAACAGTGACAGCAGCGACAGTGACAGCAGCAACAGTGACAACAACAACAGTGACAGCAGCAACAGTGACAGCAGCAACAGTGACAGCAGCAACAGTGACAGCAGCGACAGTGACAGCAGCAACAGTGACAGCAGCAACAGTGACAGCAGCAACAGTGACAGCAGCAACAGTGACAGCAGCAACAGTGACACCAGCAACAGTGACACCAGCAACAGTGACAGCAGCAACAGTGACAGCAGCAACAGTGACAGCAGCAACAGTGACAGCAGCGACAGTGACAGCAGCAACAGTGACAGCAGCAACAGTGACAGCAACAACAGTGACAGCAGCAACAGTGACAGCAGCAACAGTGACAGCAGCAACAGTGACAGCAACAACAGTGACAGCAGCAACAGTGACAGCAGCGACAGTGACAGCAGCGACAGTGACAGCAGCGACAGTGACAGCAGCAACAGTGACAGCAGCAACAGTGACAGCAGCAACAGTGACAGCAGCGACAGTGACAGCAGCAACAGTGACAGCAGCGACAGTGACAGCAGCGACAGTGACAGCAGCGACAGTGACAGCAGCGACAGTGACAGCAGCGACAGTGACAGCAGCGACAGTGACAGCAGCGACAGTGACAGCAGCGACAGTGACAGCAGCGACAGTGACAGCAGCAACAGTGACAGCAGCAACAGTGACAGCAGCAACAGTGACAGCAGCGACAGTGACAGCAGCAACAGTGACAACAGCAACAGTGACAGCAGCAACAGTGACAGCAGCAACAGTGACAGCAGCAACAGTGACAGCAGCAACAGTGACAGCAGCAACAGTGACAGCAGCGACAGTGACAGCAGCGACAGTGACAGCAGCGACAGTGACAGCAGCGACAGTGACAGCAGCAACAGTGACAGCAGCAACAGTGACAGCAGCAACAGTGACAGCAGCAACAGTGACAGCAGCAACAGTGACAGCAGCAACAGTGACAGCAGCAACAGTGACAACAGCAGTATTCTTTCAAAGACTCTATCTTTAGCTATCAAGGATTTCACATGTAGTAATAACTACAGTACTTAAAGTAGAAAAAAATTATAGAGTCGTGCACGTTTTTTTGCTTCTTTCTCTTGATGAAATTGGAATAAAATCATTAGCTACTAACAACATAGAACAAGTATATGGCGCCATACATACATATATCATATGCATTTATTTCTGTGTGTACATTGTGATAGGAAGAAGTGGAGGATCTATTATCAGCCAACAAATGGCTGGCATTGTCGGTGGAGGCTTCCACCAATGCACGTGCCAAGTACCAGACTGGTGAAGACATGATGTCATCACTACGAGAGGGCGTGTCCTTCCTGCTCGTCGGAACGTCTCGCGGGTACCTGACCATTCTAAATCCGCACACTGGCGTGGTGGTTTGCAGCGTCCATGGAGAAACTGGTATTAGAGGAGGGGCTGATGAGAATGAAGATGATGATGGCGGAGGAGATGATGACGTAGATAGTGAAGAGGACTGTGGGATTTACACCATTGCTTGCAACTGTAAACGAAACCAGATAGCAACAGTTGCAGCAGGCAAGTGAAAAATAAGTGTATATATATATATATATATATATAGGGCCACTAGTTCTGCACATGAGGGGCAGAGAACCAAAGTTAGTTACACGCTAGGTAAGTATCTGGCATTAATTGTCCCCCAATCTCAGATGACTTTGACTTTGATAATGTATGGGTGTGGTCACTTAGACGCTTAGTGACATATGTGTGTAGTTTAGCCTGGAAATTTTTTTCTTGTGATTTACGGATGAAAGTACATGCATGGTATATGTATATATGACTGATTAATATTGACGGTTCTGGGGGTGACGTATATACAATCACAATGCTAGCTACCAATTGTGCAATAAGCTGAAATATAGAGACAGGTGCACGGCTGTGTGTATCGAGTTATACAATTAAAATTTAAACTGCGTAAGTTAACAAACATTATTTACTCTTTCAGCCAGCCGAAAGTCCCTCAATGAGCCTGTTTAATTTCTGTTACTTCCCTTCCTGCCCCCCTAATCCCTCCCACACACATTCCACACCACCCCACCCCCTCTGCAGACACCACTGTGTCTATGTGGGAGATGCATCCCCATGTGGAAAAGGAGCCGCTGGAGCTCACCTTCTTCTTCTCTCTGGCTACTACCCCTTCACTCATGGCCTTCTCCCACGACAGACTGGCCATCGCTTGTAACCATGACAACACTTCCTCCTACCACATACACATGTTCAACATTGCCGACAAAGGTATGTGGGGATGTTTTAAGGAAGTGACAGCAGTATTAGCAACACAACCTGATGAATGTCGTCTGTGTTGGGATCGGGGAGTACTGAGCCTACCCAGCCAGGTTAGAGCAGCTTCTATAATATCAGCTGGGGTTGTGGGGAGCCCCTATTGAGTTTTCCCAACTTTACACCATGAGTTACCAAAAAACTACTCCTGTGAAGATATCTAGTATGGAATAAACCACTTATTACACTCGTCAGAGTGATATGGCTAGATATTTCACTCTCAGGCTTTATTTTCACTCGCCTTTGGCTCTTGAAAATAAATTACAAAGCATGCTTGTGAAATATTTCACCATATCACATTCTGACTCATATAATAAGTACTATATATATATATATATTATATATACAACCTCCGAAGTAAATAAGAAAAGAAAAGAAAAAAAGAAAGAAAAGAAGCTAAGTCATTTAAATCTCAATTATGACTCTAGCTTGCTATTGCTTTTCTTATTTTGTTCGAAGGATGTTTATAGTACCGTATGGTCATTTAGTAGTGTTCAGAGCAAACTACATACATGTGCAATGCACACATGCTAGAATTGAAGTGAATCATTTACCCTCGTCCAATCAGCAAACAGCAACAAATAAAACCACCTCTCTCATGGCAGCAACTTGTATTGTTGCGTGTGGGATGACTCAGCAGTTAAGACAGGAAGGTTCCACTAGAGTAAAGGTAGCTGTAAAAACCCAGAAAACTTGTAAGCCAGGCCCGGTTGCTATAACTACTCTGGTAATGAGCTTGTGCAATACGCCATGAGATAACACTATATGATATCTTGAGATATCTCAAGGGTCACGTACCTAAAAATATCATTGTGAAGATATCTAGCGTGGAATAAATATTTTTTTTTTTTTTTTTTTTTTTTACTGCACATATTATTCATTTGAACATTGATTTAGCTATATAATATAACTTGATTATGTATCCATAGAGACGTATTCAGCTCAACCAGAGAACAGCCACCAGGACGCTGTGGTAGGACTGGATGTGAGTCACAGGATGAAGTTATTCGCCTCCTGTTCCCTGGACAACACTGTCCGCATCTGGACGGAGAACAATATCCCTGTCCGGTAAGGGGACATATACCATGGGCAAGATCTGAATCCACCTGTGCACACACTTGCATAAGTGCACTCACATACACACCCTTTCATGCATGCACACACACTTATACACAAATGACTTCATTTTCGTTATCGCACCTGCAGAGTTCTTCACATGGATCGAGGTGTTGATGGTCTCACCTTCTGTTCTCCACATGCAGACCTCATGATTGCTCTCCATTCACACCTCTGTGTTGTAGCCAACTTCTCATGTGAGCTCATTCTCTCTGTGTATATATACATAGATATAGTACACATGTACATGTATGTATTATTATTATTGAAAATATGTAATTTGTTTACCTTGTCATTTCTGTACAATACTATGACTCCTCTCTATCATGTGACATGTGTATGGAGGGTGTTAGCTAGTTTGCGTATGTGTTATACGAGCATGTAATTTTGTGTGTTTGTTGATATTTTCATGTTATTAGTTTTCACGGAGTCCCTGAACCGTCAGCTCATGTCTACTGTCTTGTCCCATTCTGATCCAGTCATGGAGGAGGAGATTCCTTGGAGTGAGGCTTTCTCTTCCCTGCCAGCAGAAGACATACAGAGACTCCAGTTGAAGGAGCACATCATATCACAGTGAGTGGATGAACCCGTACCACTGCACCTTTCTCTTTCCATCCCTTCCCTTCTTCACCAGTAACTGTTGTAGTGAAGTGTAAAGTTCATATTCCGAAGCTAATTACCTATTCAATGGTATCAATGTAGTACATTTGTTGTTATTGTCATATTATTTGGTCTGTCTGTTGTGTGTGTACGTGTGTGCTAGAGACTGAATCCATTTATCTATAGCTTTTAATAGAGCTCATACATATAATACTGAATTTCAAGGGAATAATTTTGCAGGGATTCTTACCGAGGAGATTTGTCAGCTGAAGAGATGGCTGCTCTGGAATCTGCAGCTCACGTCAAGGCTGTGGCGATGTCCAAGATCTCCAGCAGGGAAGAAGAGATTATGGCCATAGCAGACGGTTTGCTGCAACCGTCAAAAGTGGTAAGACTCCTCAGACCATTTGAGGGTAATTCAGTTAAAAGTTTGAGCTGACAATACAACTGTATGCTTGTCGAGATAGTAGAATTTTAGGAGCCTTATGGGGG
>WLWD01002702.1_pt1 | contig 74910 bp, 64 predicted proteins | sample 6712731 | NCBI WGS metagenome assembly WLWD01 (sample SAMN12718690, study PRJNA576275) | sponge metagenome | isolation source: marine sponge | host: Mycale hentscheli | place: New Zealand: South Island, Marlborough, Capsize Point | collected 2014-11-01
CTGGTAATGATAGTGGATAGGTCAGCCATTACAAACATCTCCTATATTGAGAGGGGAGGTTAGCAATTAACTATTTTAATCCTCCCACTGATAATTAGGTCTAACTGGACATAATAGTGGACTACTGCAAGATGAAATATTTACAACCATCACTTGGACACTTCAATAGGTCTGAGCATGCATATATACCTGTTCCCTGAGCATTTCAATCTCCCTCTCTTTCTCTTCTATGAGTCGTACTCTGTCCTCGTCTTCCTGACTCCTCCCTTTGCTGTTCAACTGCTCAATTATATCAGCATAGGAGAGCTCTACTTGCAACAACTTCTCCTTGGCCACACCCATCTATGCAATAATAAAACACACACAAACACACTTCAAATTAATACCTGTATGAAGTAAATAAGCTGACAATTGCTGTACATAAGTTGATTGTAGCTAGTACTGTAATAGACAATGGTGCTGGCATTGACAATGTAATTACCTATCTTTTCCAAAAGAATGCAATCTTTTCAATTTGGATGCTTCAACCAAAACTTTGTTATGAATATTCATTAGAAGTGCTTTTTTTTAATGATTCCACAGATTATTTATTACACTTCACCACTAAACCAGAGATACCTAGCAAGCCCCTAACTTTATGTAAGTCATATTTAATATTCTCAAATTCATATCTAATGACATTGGTACACAAATGTATCACATTGAAGTAGTAAGATTTTAATAAAACACAATATTATGCTAATTTCAAGCTATTTTATTTCACATTCAAGTATCTTTACTTTCAAATGGATAATAGCCAATACAAATGCTATTGAATGATCACATACCTCTTCCTGTCTACTGCTTAATTCTAATTCTAGATTCTTCACTTTTCTGTGCAATTCATCCATCAAACTGTCCTTCTGTCTAAGTTCATTCAACTCCACAGATAAAGCATCTATCTCCAAAAGACGAGTCTCACTGGTTGCCTTCAGCTCATCTTTCTCAGATTCTATATCTGCAAGCTTCAAAATATTACATAATGGTAAAGCTTTATAGAATTTAAAAGAATATAAGGTTAAACTTAAACGATAGAAGTACTGTGTCACATACTTTACTCTGAAGAGACTTCTTTTCCCTTTCAGTATGCCAAAATATTTCAGAGACCGCCTTGAAACGTTGTTCACATATTGAAATCTATCACACCATTACAACAAAGACTAGTTTGTACCATAAACAAAAGACTGAATTTTATTTTTAATTGCTTATTATGTTGATTGTTAAGAAAAGGTAAAGAGGACCGAATAAATAATATATCTAAACACTCAGGTATTACACTAACCATGACAACTTTGAATTATAAAATACAATGAATAAATCACCCCTCCCTGTTTCAAATCAAATGATACTTTCGCATCCTACATATGATTCTGCCTTTCAAAACCCAAACTCTCCTTGGACCTCAGTTCCTCCAATTCTTCTGTGAGAGAACTAACCTCTGGCAGAGCCACCTTGGACGTTGTCTCCTCCAACTGTAAGCCACTGTTGTCTGCCTGAGTGAGTAGAAACAGTATCTATCAAATTCTATCACTACTGCATGTTGTTAATTCACCAAACTATACAATACTGATAACTGGTAATTGTAAACAGAAATGAAACATGTGAAGCAATCACTCTCAGCCAAGCCAGAAGGAAAAATAAAGAAAAGGATTTGCAAGATTAAGATTGATGCTGGCAATAATAGCAGGTGCTAGGCCCTGATACATATATACGACATCATTAACTATCTACCACCAAATGTAAAAGGCATCATAATGGTACCTTCAATGATGTTGAACATGCATAGATATTTTCTCTACCTGTTCCCTGAGCATTTCAATCTCCCTCTCTTTCTCCTCTACAAATAGTACACTCTCCTCGTCTTCCGGATTCCTCGCTATGCCGTTCAACTGCTCCATTATATCAGCATAGGAGAACTCCACTTCCAGCAACTTCTCATTGGTTACGTCCATCTACACAATAATTGAAAACAACACATAAGCACACACTAACACACTTCAATTCAATTCAATTCATGCATAAGTAAATATGCTGAAAATTGATATGTAAAATGAGGGACCCTATAAGATTAGTTACTAGGCCTGAGCTTTAACCTGATCATGGAGTGACTTGTTCTCCTGTTCATATAACCAAATATCTTCAGATGCTTTCTTCAGTTTTTCCTTGTAAGCACAAATCTATAGCCAAAGCGAAACACCAACTTAACATCAATTGCAGAAAGACTGGAGAGGATGGAATTAATATTATATATATGAATACAAGCATTACAATAACTGCGACTAATTTGGTAATAATAATTATATATACAAGACAAAATTTAATAAATATAATGAAAACATTACCTCCGCCTGTTTCAAATCTAATTCTGCTTCCAACACTTCTACACATTTCTGCATCTCTATAACCAAACTCTCCTTGGACCTCAGTTCCTCCAATTCTTCACTGAGAGAATTAACCTCTGACGGAGCCTCAGATGTTGTCTCCTCCAACTGTAAACCAACATTAATCCAGTCATTATCATAATGCTATCCAGCTCAGCCCACAAAATATAATACTGCACTAGTGGATGCATAGCACAGATGTAATAGTGAACTTGAATTATTACCTGAAGGTGACATGCAATCTTTATAGAGAACTCACAGCAAAGCCAGAAGGGGGGGGGTTGCAGGAATGGTGGTGAGATTAATTAACTACTGCACCTAGATTACACCATTGTCTTGCCAACAACAAGAGTAATACTCATCAACAATTAACTCAATGGTGCAATCCCTGTCCAATGCAGGAAAGGATCACCAGACCCAAGTGAGAGACTATTATATACAATAGATGACAAGGCTGTGAGTAATCTTACAACATAAATAGTAATTTAGGAAATGAGGGACCCTACAAGATTAGTTACTAGGCCTAAGCGCTCTTACATGGTCAGGGAGTGACTTGTTCTCCTGTTCACAAAGCCAATTATCTTCAGATGCTTTCTCCAGTTTTTCCTCATAAGCACAAATCTATGGCCAAACCAATACCGACATTACAATCAACATCAGTTGCAAAATGTAAGACACATATTATGCACTTTCAAGGTCGGCTTCATTCATAATATATAGAGCTGGCATGTTTATGTATAGTTAGAAAATTAACTTCTCATGAGAGCAAATCAACCAGAATTGATATTTATCCACATTTACCTTTCTCTTCAGATCTTCGTTTTCATTCATACAACTTCTGAATTCCTTCATCATATTGTCATATAATTCTTTCCATTCCACTACTTCTCCATGCAGCCTGTGTAGCCGAGCCTAAAATATTTAATGTCTAGTAATCTCACACTGTCTCATTCTCATTACAATCTAGTATTCTCATTCAAAATCCTTGATACAAACCAGAATGAATTCCAACAGAATGTTGATAATTAATAAAATTAAAAAAAGATTTTAATTACTGCTTGTGCCCCATAATTTAGAGCTGAAGTGTAAAATCGTTATCCTTATTAAGACATCAATATGTAGGGGTAAGCTATTAAATAGGTGTAAAAATTCCATTATTAAAATGCTAACTAACTATTGCTAATGACATGCAGCTTCACTGCATTTTATTCCTAGGGAACCAGATATTAAAACCTGAATTTGACTCCCTGATATTCAATATATAAAAAATCATATATATTTGGAGAGTATTCAAAAGCAAGATGTTGTATGTTGGATGAATGTGAGAGTCCAGGAATCAGACATGTGTATAGTATCCTTATGTACTCAGTTAATTCTATACTATTATTTAAATACATGAGGAAAACAATTATTACTGTTTAAGCCAACCCTTTAGAAAATAAGTTATAATCAATCTTTAGAACATCATTGCTTTCACGAGTGAGAAACAAAGGAGTTGAATCTTAAGATCTTAAATGGGCTCCATGCTCACTCGTATTCAGGGGAATAAAGACAATAGGCAATACAACCTGAAGTGTCAAAAGCATCAATTAATAAATCCAAAGTGATGATTGGACTCTTAAGTAACAATTGTTACTAAAATATTCTAAAAAAACTGTCAAAAGGAAAATGTGAGAACTGCAAAGTAATACTGTATATGGCAATAAGTTGAAAACTTCTGGTATTTTACAGGGCAGGTTTTTCCCACTGGAATGGCAATCTGGTGGATTTATAATTACTCCATTATAAATTAAATTAGCAGATTACCTGAATAGTAGGAATTAGTTTTCACCTGATGTGTGGGTGACAGTACGCCATCTGTATATCTAGATACCTATATGCCAGTTTTCTGCATGTCTGCCTGTATGTATGCCTGTCTGTTTGTACTACAGGTGACACCCTTTAATTTTAATCATGTACATTCTGTAAGGTTGCATTCAAATATAGATACAAAAAGAAAATAAGCAAGGGTGGCGTACCTACAAGGCAATAAGAGTGTTTCTATAGGTATACCTAATATAAAAAAAGGGATGGATTTAAAGTGCATGAGCGCTGGAAAAACAACAACTACTAGAACTCAATAAAAAAAATATTTTAAGTCTAAGGTAAGAATGAGAGATCTGAAATAAATTGCCCCATTCACACTACACAGCTTGACTATTCACACTACACATGGTGTATATAATTGCCAGATTTCTCCTCAGTCTAATACATACCTGTACAGCTGGGTCTGTAACAGACTTGGACAAGATCCTTGCATTAGACTGGTAACTCCGGCTGAAGAAGAAAAAAAAAAGAAAAACGCTTACTTAGCCTGTTCTAAACAACATAATCGTTGGTATGTATAGCTTACCTTAGTTCACGGTACAACTGAATGTCTTCCTCCTCCCAATCGGAGTCGAAATCCTCTTCATCTCTACCAGATTTATTCATTCCGGTAAATCCCATTGTCGCAAGCTATAAAGATTCTGCAGCTCAAGAAACAAAACCTCACGAACACAGAGATATATAATCTCGATACGAGCGATTCTTCTAGAGCACACACCTTTCAGTATATAGCCACGTGTGGCGTAAAGTTGACTGCGCGCGCAGACGTATGAAATCGCGCGACCGACCCACAATTTTCAGCGCCTCTTTCTCGGACCACGCGGAGGGTGGGGTGGGAGGTCCGGAGTGTCAACAACTCTGCACAAACAAAATACCCCCTCCCGGATCGCGACCGACCCACAATGTTTCAAGAGCCAGCGCCCTCTTTCTCTGGACCACCGGGGGGGGGGGTAGGGGGGGGGGGGGGGGGGGGGGGGGGGGGGGTGGAGGGCGGGGAGTGTCAACAACTCTGGCACAAACGAAATAACCCCCATAACCTACCCCCCCCAGGATGCTGACTCCCCACCCCCCCCCCCCCCCCCCCCCCCCCCCCCCCCCCCCCCGGATGCTTGTAGGGGTATAACTTACAAATTCTCTTGGCAGGAGAAGTTGGACTGCCTTCTACGTTTGATTTCTCTGGTATAGCTAATCTATCAAGGCAAACTTTGGTTCAGTACTGCTAAATAGAACAATAGAGCTATAATATAATGAGATATACTATCACTTTTTATGATCATTTTTAATTCATATTGTGTAATTATGTTATTGTTCAATTAAAAATGAGTCTTGAACTCTTTACAATTTCAGGACACAGTGGATCAGTAAGAATTTATTTTACACCTTCTATACTTATAGTTTAATAGTCAACCTGGAAGACATCTAGATTCAGTGTGTGATGGGGAAATATATGTAGAGTGGACATGACTAATAGTAGTAGCCACTGTAGATTTTAAAAATGAACAAGTTCAGTAGCCTGAGCTGCCTAGCACTTCTACACTGTTCCCTCGCTGGATAGCAATGGACAGATGCTGGATCAAAAACTCTCTCAATCTGGGTTCTCCCATTTCTCCTCTAATCCTGCGTCCCAACTTCTTCAGGAAGACTAGTGACTTTGGTCCAATTGCTCCCAAAGACTTGATGGCTACTGGTGTGAAGCTATGAAGCTGGTTGGAGGTCTAGGAGGCTTACCAGAGCCAAGACATCAAGCTATAACTGAGCTATGGGCCTCAGGCAAACAACACAAACCACTGACGCTATTTTTTATAATAATAGTGTTAGTAGTAGTATTACTATTATTATTATTATATTATTACATTTTATTTTGTGGGCCGCCCACCCATGACAAATAGAGAGCTCAGTTGTTGATCTTGCCAATGCACACACTAAGTCGTATATCTTTTATCCTTTCTACCAATCAGCATCATGTGAGTTATACATATCTGGCTGTGGTTTATACACTGTGGCCTGCCATTGTTTTAATGATGGTTGCATGATTCTCACATCATCATTGTGGGCCTGTGAATAGATGATAGCTAATTGTAGCTATGAGAAACCCTCCCTGTCATTAGCGCTGCAACTAGACCCTGCTAAATTATGCTAGCATTTTTTCTGGAATAATAGTCACAAATTGCATAGTAAGCATTTAACATAATAATAATAAATGGAGAATGAGAACTTCAGTTCATATAGCGAATCCATAATTACAAAAAAAAAAAAATCTTTTAAAATGTCATAATAAACATGTAGAGAAGTGGTTATAAGGTAGATTTTCCATCCCTGATTAAAGCAACTGGGTTTGTGCAGGCCATGCTATTATTTTACCTCTAAAATGGGAAAGCTTGAAATACTGGGAGCACTGTTGGCTCAGGCTCAGAGTCAGCAAGTCATCTGGAGGATCATGCAAAAACATTTCCTTTCTTGAGCAACTCGATTATCATACTGCATCACAATTGTCAATAAAACATGAATTATTACCAACTGACCTATAAATTTGAGGAGAATTGAAATGTTTCAGCTGCAGCAGAGCATGTTTTCTCCATTCATTGAACAACTTTATGAGGACATTCAAGCTGTATTGAGTAATTCAGTAGCTATGACAGTAAGAGAGACTAATACTTCACTAATTCATTTCATATGGACCAACTTTATATATATTTACTGCAATCATCACTATTTCACTTATTCTAATTGGAATAATAAAATAAAAATGAGAAATTACAGAATAAATATTACACAATTTTTTTACGAATTAAAAAAAAATCTTAATTTTTTTTTAGCATAATCTGACATGCCCTAGCTGCAATGCCCCTGAAGGTCCTTGTGTAGCTATCCTATGGAAAGCATGAGAAAATTGTCCGTCTAACTTCTAACCACCTCTGTGGCAAGGTAACAACCCCAAGCTCCCTCTCTCTGAGTGCTCTTGCGTGTCATCGGGATCATGAGTCTAGTTAAGTCAACTCTACAGGTCATCTTCTTCAGAGGTTCTCAGTAGCTATGCAATGTAGAAATACAGTGGTTATCTTGAAGTTGCTCTACCACACTCATTGTATATACATTAAAATTTTATTTCATTGTCATATCAAAAGAAAAAGCGTGGTTGAACGGCCCCCACATTAATTAGTCAGAGATAAACTTGTATTATTGTGCATTATGTCAAATTGCTGAGAGTAGGCATTGTTCCAACAGATTATCAATTACTCTGCATAGCTACATCACTGTTTTCTAAATTATGGCTGAACCTCTTTTGAGTCAGTTAGCATGCCTTTGCTTAAAAACTATTATCAATACAGCTTAGTTGTTGAGGGTAGTTATAATAGCCCATATATCCCCGAGGGTTGGAGTGCCTTTTTAAATAGCCTGGAAGCCTTACTCTGGTCTGGTGGCATTGAAAATCTTACAATGGATGATGGCAAAAGCTTTTATCTTTTCATCTGTTGCTACTGTTTGCTTGCACAAACACACAAGAGAAAAGATAAGCAAATTTTATGACCTTACCAAAGTCTAGTGACTGGATTCCCATAACCAAAACCCTTTACCCAACAAACCACTTTTATCAAATGCGGGGAGTGGGTTATTTGCTCTGAATCTAACAAACCATTTCAGCCAACCACACCACAAGGTGCACATCAGGTTCCATTGAAATCATTGGACATGGAACACTAATACTCCATTACCGGTAAATTTCTTATTGCATTAAAATTATTTCAATATCACACACTCTGTAAAATAAATAAATAAGGACGTGTGTAATGAGATAAAATAAGTCAATGAAATATTGTAATAAATCTTCCAGTCATGAAGTTGGGTGATGTAGCTATTGATGTAGCTACTGATCGAGTGTTCTATCTACTGGTCTCTTTATATCAGTTCCATTTAACTTGATGAAATATTCTCTTCTGCCTTAGTTTTGATTCTATCGCATCCGTCACCAACGAAAGAGACTAAGACCAAACAACAAGTAAAACATATTACACAACTCATTAAACAATTGCAATATAGAATATAATAGAATTGTTTAGAGAGTTTTATTCCAAAGCTATGTTGCATTTCCAATAGATTTCAATATTGTGACAAGAATTATGATGCGGCAGATCTGTAATTGCCACATGATACCGTGCAGGGCTACTACACTTGCATCTTAACCAATTCTACAAGCTTCTACAAGTTATGTGAGTCCTTATAAACTTGCATAATCACGGGTCAAACTCGACCCCTATCCGACGCAAAAGATTTAAGCTGTCTCATGGTCGTGCCAACTCAATTTGGACAGAATAATATAGTAAATTTAATGTAGTAAGCATGCATAAAATATATTTCCTCAAAGTATACCTGTTCCCTGAGCATTTCAATCTCCCTCTCTTTCTCTTCAATGAGTCGCACACTGTCCTCGTCTTCCTAACTCCTCCCTATGCTGTTCAAGCTCCATTATATCAGCATGGGAGAACTCCACTTGCAACAACTTCTCCTTAGCCACACCCATCTACACAACAATAAAACACACACAAACACACTTTAATTCAATTAACGCATAAAGTATACTGAAAACTGCTATACGTAGATTGATCACAGCATTGTAAAGGCAATGGTGCTGGCATTGTAAATTGATTCCTGTCTCTTCTCTAAAATCTTAAAACAAATAGGTGATCAACATCAATCAAATTTTTTTACACATTAGCTAATTGGTAAAAATTATACTGAAATTATTCCACAGTATATATATTTGCCTAATGTACTTCACAACAACAATGCCTATAGTTTGTAAGTTATCTCATGATAAGTTACTCATGATGTAGTAATGCACAATAATCAAAGTTATTATTTTTAATACTCTCATATTTCATCTCTAATACACAAATACATCATGCTAAGTATAGTTTCTACTAAACATAAATTACCAATTACAATTGCTACCTCACACCTTCTCCTGTTTGCTGTTTAGTTCTAGTTCTACATCATTCAATCATGTGTAGTTCAATCAATCAGATCGTCCTTCTGTCTCAGCTCAGCCAACTCCACGGATAAGGCATCTACCTCCAACAGTGAGCCTGATGAGTGACTTCAGTTCATCTCTCTCAGATTCTGTCTGCAAGCTTCAAAGTTTTAAAAGCAAAAAGAGCATATCAGAGAAAACAAAAAGAATTTATACAGTCTCTACCTATACAATCTTAACAGGATGTATAATTTAAACTTACAAGATATAATGTACTTTGACTAATTATATAATGTTAAATTATCAATACGTAGTAAAAATTAATAATTACAATAAACCAATCACCTCTGCCTCTTTCAAATCTAAATCTAATTCCAATCCTTCACACGTTCCTGCATCTCTAAAACCGAACTGTCCTTGGACCTCAGTTCCTCTACTTCTTCTCTGACAGGATTAAACTCTGACAGAGCCTTAGACATTATCTCCTCCAACTGTAAGCCATAATTCTCTGCCTGAGTGAGCTGAAATAATATTTATAAAATTCTGTCATTATAGCATGCGGCAAAGAAAAATTGACATGATCTTATAAATACTTCAAGTAGTCCACTATCGATCTAACAATGATAAAGTTATCCAGGACCCAACAGTCTGAAAGAGAGTAAATTGCTTATATGCAATAAAGAAAAAAGACAACAATTTGATACAAAAACCTTAAATTTCCCCTTATATTCTGCCACAAATGTAAAAGGCATCGTTTTTAGTAAATTAAATGTTGTAGAGACAAATCCTTTAAAGTAAATCTGTTCCATGAGCATTTCAATCTTCCTCTCTATCTTTTCTATGAGTCATACACTCACTTTATCTTCCTGACTCCTCCCTTATCTTGGAGTCAGCTGGACTAAGACAGAAGGACAATTTGATTGATGAACTGCACAGAATGTTGAAGCGTATAGAAGTATAATTATAGAGTAAACGGGAGGAGGTTGTCGTAGCATACATTTGATATCCTCAACAATAGTATTTATTCGTGCTATTATCCTGCAAGTAAAAATAGAATGTGGACAGAAGTCTCATGAATTTAGTAATCTTTGAAACTAACTACTTCAGACAAATCATTCATATAAATCTGATGCTCTATAATTAAATCCTAATATTAATTTTCACACTCACTGCTGATTCATATAGGGAATAACAAGGGAGAAAACAACCGTAAGTGTCAGAAACTTCAATTAACAAATATTAAGTGTTGATAAAGACTCAGGTTACTAAAATTTATTATTCTAAAATTGTGTCAAAAGAACTTTGTAAGAACTGTGAGACCTGCAAAATCAGCAATAGTGATTATGTATCTACCATTTTACATGGCAGATTCTCCCAGTATAATGTTAATCTGGTGGTTCAATACTTACTTAATTGTAACAGAGTACATGGTATGCAATTTAGCCATTTAAAATGATATTCTAATCTGTGGTCAGTCACTGTTGTTTTTACAATGAACTGATACAATTTGAATTGATTCATTGTCTTCAAGTTCTACGGGCATTTAAAAACACTATCAAATAAAATAGAGAGATCAGAAATCACCTGCCCCATTCACACAACATGTTTTGTCTACTTACAACATGCTAAGATAGACCTGGACATTGGCTAAGCCCATAACTTACATAACAGATTAGGACAAGATCCTTGCATTGTGTGACGTAGAGTGCTGGTAATTAACGCTGAAAAAAACACACAAAAAAACAACAACAACAACATTAGCTAGCTATTAAAATCAATTTAGAGTGAACATAGTAGCAGTTTACCTTCAGGTACAACTGAATGGCTTGGTCTTCCCAATGGAGTCGAAACCCTCTTCATCTCTATTACTCTGTTTGTTGCAAAAGAGTAAGCCCCCCCCCCTCCCCCTTCAAGATTCCTAACCTCTCAGTACGGAGATATCGAAGTATAGCACAAACTCCCTGGTTAGTCAAACGTGCGATGGATAGAATCTAATCTGAGTGCGCGCGCATGCTGCAGTTTAGTAACCCACACAAATAACATGTTATCAACCACACCATAAGTAAGCGGTACACTGGCTGTGTGAAAAAGCAACAAACACTACTAATACTACATTAGACTCAATGCTTGCAGAGAAATGTGATCACACTATAGTTTCATCATGGCATGGTTACAATGCATCAGCACTTCCTCTCTGCTTAGATCTACTTACTACACTTGTATCTTACCATTAGAGGATCATGTTTCACCACCATCCATGGAGCTAGTCAAGCCTGAGTCCCAACTAGAACGGCACAGCTAGCTGGTGTCATGTTTGTCAATCTTGCCTCTGATGTTTTATTACACAGTGCCACTTATTCATTCTTTGTATTGCATTTACTGCTGGTATGGTATAATACTGCTGCTACTACTACTATTACTGCCAATCAACACCACAATGCTTACATCATTCCATATCACATACTCTGTGAAATAAATAAAAAGAATGCATGATCTAAAAAGAATGAAATGTAAAGACAATGAAATTAAAGAATGTCAATAGAGAAATGAAATATAAATCTTCCAGTCATGAAGTTGGGTGATGTAGCTATTGATGTAGCTACTGATCGAATGTTCTATCTACTGGTCTCTTTATACCAGTTCCATTTAACTTGATGAAATATTCTCTGTCTGCTTTAGTTTTGATTCTGTCTATTGCATCCGTCACCAACGAAAGAGACTAAAACCAAACAACAAGTACAATAAGTTTAGTAAATCTAATACACAACTCAGTTGAATCAAATTTGCACCTTCATAAAATATTGCAATACAAACTAATACAATTGTTTGGAAGACTCTAATGTACACTATGTTCATGTTTTTCCAATAGATCTCAATTACGACAAGGACATGGTGCAGCAGGTCTACTGTGCAGGGCTACTTACTACACTTGTATCTTTACCAACTAGACACACTTCTCAGCACTTACTTCAGCACTGTCTTCATCCACTACCACACACAAGTCAATATATTGCAGCAGGTGCTTCTGAAGACAGTCCGACCTCTCCGCCTCGTGTCTCTCAAAGTCCTGAGAAATCAGACATGGTATTAAGTTGCCACAAAATACCAGTAGATTCCATGCAGTAGATCAAACTATATGTGTTCTATTCTTATGCACACGCACATGCATACACACACTGAATATTCTCTGCCTTTTAAGGCATGCCCTCTCACCTGGCATGCGCTGATCATATTTTCCTTCCACTGCTGCTGTGCAATGTTGTAGGACTCCTGCATCTTCTTAATCTCCTCACCTACACATTACAACTCTCTTTTATAAATAAAAATTTTAAAAATAAATAAATAAATAAACTAATAATAAAAGATACTGAAACTCTGTCAACAACAACAACAACAGCACACGCACATACATGCCCTTTCTCACCTGTCAAGCTTCCTTTTTTCTTCGGTTGAGATAAAATGTCACCAGCACTACTCTGTACATTTAAAAATTATCTTGTTAATTTAAAAGGAAATATTTCAACATTTCAAAAAAAATGGAATGCTGGTTGAATGAGTGGTGATTAGTTGGACCAGATGTGAGTTTTCTAGTGCTGTGGTGGCTAAACAAGTGAGCCGACAGCAAACAGCATTCAATAATTGACGTGGAATAAGTCATCAGCTAAATGCCTTAACCAGCATGCATATAGAGCACTGCAAATTTTTAATTTTATCACCTATTCGCACTTACTTTCTTAGTCTTTCCTTTACCAGCAACAACTGCAAGTGCCTGGAAATAGAACGAGATAGGAATAATACACACACACACACACACATACAAACAGAGTTCAACAATAAACTAAGAATCAGTCATCTCCCCACAACAAAGCGCAAAAACAACAAATAAACAACAACACCACAAGAAAGAAACAACTGACACTAATGGTTGAGTTTAAGTCTGTCTATTTTCTATTGGTTGTCACATGGATTTACACAACCATTTGCCCTTTCAACCTTTTACCTTGTCAATGGATGTATCTAAACTTGTCACTTGCTTGCGAGATTTTTCCATGATTTGCTGATGCTGCACCACAACCATTAAATAATGACTAACAATAAATAGTGATGCGTTTGAGCACAAATGGAGAGTGAGCCTAAAACTACACTACTAATTGTAAATGATTGATTTTAACTTCTAACACTCAAGCTACTAAAAAAGGTTGAGTTTTAAATTATGTATATACGGTAAAGGGGATTCAATAGTAACCACTCGCCACAACTGTTTGAATTGAAAACAACAACAACAACAACAACAACAAGAAAACAAAACAAGTCACGTTATTTAAACGTTTTCTTTGTGATATTCTTGAGTTAAGTAGTAGCTCTAACGCACAATACTTTCACACAACTGGACATACCTACACAAGACTTAGCTACCTTTGTGGTTAGTATTAGTTACAATTTTGAATTGTGTTACCCCTAATAGTGTCCCAATGGATTTTCAAGTAAATACTGTTGCGTAGGCTTATAACTATCACAAATAGTGCATTAACTTATCACCATCACTAACTCCAATAGAAATGGAGCTCAGGTAAGTTTTAAAGTTAATTGCACCCGTTAAAGAATTCATAACGGTAAACAATTCAATTTCTAGGATGATACGGGTAATGATCGATAAACCAGAGGATTCTGTTTAGTGAAGTTTAGGACGGGGTCGATCATCGCACTAACACAAAAATATGGGAGGGTCAAAGTACAAAATGACATACGTACGTCAAAGCATATATAAAAACAAATATCCCCAATTTTCAAATTGTGTTACCCCTGAGAGCGTCTCGCTTGGTTTGCTTGCTCACCAATAATAAAAATGACAGAAACAATAATAAACATTAAAAATAATCACACACAATGACACAACAACTTCCAACAACACTAACAAATTATATTTGTTGTTTTAAGTGTTGAAAACATAAGGGCTGCAAGTGCTTAATGTTGTCAGAGAGAGACAGACAAAGTGGTCCTCACAGTAACCACAACACTGAGGGCAAAGAATGAAGAGAGGACAGTTACACAATTAATGCTCACTTCTTTCCGTGCCTTCTTCTGAGACTCCTTGTACTCAAACAGAGGCTTCTCCGTATCCTTCTGGAGCTATACCCAACAGATAAACAAAAAATGTTTCTACTAGAAAATGGAGCATGTGGAAAATACAAACACACAAACAAACCCCCACCTTATCAACAAACTTCATGTGACTATCTGATCTGTGCCTGCACTCGGCTTTCAGAGCCTGCCACGCCTTCCCCAACGTCCTTCATAACAAACACACACACACACACACACACATACACACAATAAAAACCAAATTGTAGAATGGCTCCCAAAGGTTATATTTGTGTATGATTTCTTTTTGCGAGCATATAAAATATCCTTATCCCAACTGCAATCATCACTTAGTGATATTTCTGGTCCATTATTGGTTCTCCCAAACCTAACAAATTATACATGTACTTACACACTAACACATGCACAAACACATATGAGATCACACTTATGCCACAGGCATTCCTAGCCAGGTAGCATATCTAGATCAATCTCAACAAATACTCTAACTGTAAACTATCATGGTGACTTCTAATTGATGCGTGCATGCTCACACACACACATACACACATGCAACACACGTGCATGCATACGCACCCTGCACACACACACATACACACACTAAGAAAGCAACTAATTAGAAATCAATCAGAAATGTGTATAAAAACCAACAGAGAGTTACAGTGCCCACACTGCCATCACCATGACAACTATTGTCTAAGCACTCGGCTTGAACTGGTTCCCTCTCTCACCCTTCCTCTTGGTCCGCCAATGTCGACTTGGAAAGTTTCAAAAGTCCCTTGGCATACTGCTCCTCTAGTGCAGCTCTAACACACACACACACACACACACACACATGCACACGCAGACACAAGCGCATGCACACACACATGCACACACCAGACAGTAAACATAAACATGGTAAACACACATGCAGTAAAAATCTAAACTAAGCAACACCTCAAAAATGCCAAACCATGCAAAAACTGTTAAAAGAATGCCCCCCATATCTGCGGATGTACATATCTGTGTTGAAATTGAATGCCATGGAAAGTAACTAATTTAAATAAACAATAATTCTAGCCAAAGGGAAAAGGAAGGGAAGGTGGTAGAGGAAAGTGGTTCCTTATTAACTTGATGGCAGTTATGTTTAGAAAAGTCATTACACCCTCCTTTAAAAATTACCCAGCTAGAACTCTGACAGTCTCTGTCATGATATTACGTACCTTTCTCTGAAGAAGTCAATCATGTCCTTTATGCACTCCTTGCCATTCAAATGTTTAGCCAGTATGACGTCAAACCCGGACTGGTCTCCTTTATCTGCCTGATAGCATAATGTGAGAGAATACAGGTAAACAAATAAACAAATAATTACTTAGGCATCAATACATATGACTAATTTCCCCACAAATTTTGATTAGAAACCAATCATAATATGTGATCAAGTGTTTTTATGGAGTGTACATTTTTTTGACCAAATTGGTAAGTGGGTTCTGTCCAGATTTATGTGTTCCCATGATTTAAAATATAAAAAAAAACAAAAAAAACAACAAAAAAACAAAAAAAAACAAAAAAACTTGCTATGAAACAATGTTGGCCACATGTTAGCTTAATGACTAGCTACCGTAAAATGTTGCCTTGATAAGAATACATTTGCACATGTGCACAACATAAATATGTAATACTTTGACACTCAAAAATATCACTTGTAACATCAGATGTAATTGCACTGGCCAATCCAATTGAAACTTGTCAGCGTTTGATGTACGACACGTATTTATTTATACATAAGACATGCGAAAGAGATAAGAGTATAATCTCACCCAAAAATGGTCGACATAGCTAACAGCTGTAGGTTCCAACAATGGCTGTTCTTCTCCGTTCTCCACGTATGTGATCCCGTTTACCTAACACACGAACAAGTACACACATAAAAAATAAACACATACACAGAATAATCATATACAATACAGTGCCCATAACTTGGCAGAGGCGATTTTTACACTCTAAAAAATGTCTACCACCTATGAGTAAGATGCTACCCTGTATACCATCACACCCCATATTGAGTATCTTCACCATTCAGCCTTCCTTTGATGTCCCTCTACAGCATACATGCGTTGAATGATTGACTAACAACACTGAGGCCGTACGTCAACAAACCCTATCAACCACTTACACTAACACTTCAAAAATATATAACATCACAAACTTCTAAAGACCTCATCCATCCTACCACCTCAACTCAGTTTGATAACATTCACTTCACGATGGACAAGGAAGGACTGATCTAACCAACACATGGGCATCCATTCTGTCACACTATAAACATCTCTTCAACATCTTACATTAATATCCTCCATTACAACACAAAAAAATGAAGTCTGCTTGTACGTAATAGGGTAGATGCTTTATGATCTAAACCACCTCAGGACACACAACAGTGCCCCATACGACTCCCTCCCTCTCTAGCCAATACTCACCACAATCTGTTTGGGCTTCTTTGACTTCTAGACAGAGAACAAATCCCCAGCAGGGATAAAAGTGATGACCAAGTCATACAGCAGCAAATTGTTTAGTACATAAACAAAACACACAAAAGCAATGAATAATACTAACGCAATGTGATTAAATGTAGTTATGTCAATTAAGTCTTGTCTCCATCATGCTAAACTTTTCAGCGTTCGATTTCAAGAAACTAACGACTTAATGGTCACATTTTGCAATGCTATCAATATATTTTTAGTGCACACTACTTCAGCATTGACAAAAATAACACTCATTAGTGGCAGGCTTACTTGGGTTTTGAGCTTGGGGGCAGAAGATTGTCTATTCACTGCTGCCTGGAAGGGAGCTGGGTTGCTGGGGATACCAGTCGTGGGACTCACTGGGACTTGAACAGTAGGCAGCTCCCACGTGGTGCCTGGAGAGGAAGGAAGGAAAGGAAGTCAGTCACAATGTGATGTAATCCATGCATTTTATACCAAACAAAAAAAAATGCATTGACTGGAGACCACTACCTAATATTTTATCGAGTTTCTTTAAAAAAATACGAACATAACAGAGGTTCATTTAGGAATTGATCAAAGGGGGTGAGACTGATCTTGATGAGATGAGATGGGCTTCAGTTACAAAGACAATAACTAGAGCAGCAATAAACTTCCGATATAATCATTAGTAACCACCTTCATCATTCACATTTTAACTTTGCTTTTCGCTTACGAAAGTTTAAAAATATTTCAAGGGGGGGGGGAAGTGCCCCTGGCCTCCCCTAAAATGAACCCTTGCATAACAAATAAACCTAATTGTCCGCATCAAGTATATAATATTAATAGCTACTACTATTGTCTCAAGCACTCAGCTCTCACACATAGACAAATAAAAGTACATTTGAACCTTATTGTCAATTCATATATATTTTCGCATTCATCCACAATAACGCATTACAATCAGTTGTTTCGCTTAGTCGAGGCAAGTTAGTCAACACACAGTGCATCTTACCCACTAAACGTGTTTAAATAATTTGCAATATTGAAAGTTTTCTTTGATCGTATGAGAAAATCATTCCTTGAAATCTTGTCCGATTGTAATTCGTAGTATGTGGAACAAACTCCAATTCCTAGCTCAGTAAACGGAAGTCCATTGCTCCAGAATGAATCAGGAGCATTCACTCTGCTTGGACTATACAGTTAGTTATGTTTTCTGTTGGCAAATATATCAACAATGCATTGTAGAGTATTTCAATATAAACCCGAAACATTTAGGGGGAAAAAATTCATTTTTTTGACTGGAAAGCAAGCACAAATAGAGCACATGCTCCTGCCAGTGAACTGAGCAAATTCAATTTCTCCACCAACATTGGTTGTTTTCTTTTAATGCATATAAGATAAACCCATACTTTACCAGTTATCTGAATACTATTAGACTATGTAGTTACATTATAGCTCCAGTAACAGTTGTAGACATTGCCAGAGTCCCATGCCACTCATGAATATCATTAACCCGATACCAACTTCATCTAACTCTAGCACAAATATAAATATTACCAAAGGTGAAGCTAAGCTAAAGCAGCATAAAACGATAGGATACATACATACGAGCACACACATACAAACCTACAGATTTAAACCACAGACAATATGCTACCATTGGAACTAAGGGCTGGTGAAATTGCAGCTAAATACATTGAAGGCATTGTGTGAAAAATAAACAAACTTGGCAAAAGGATAGTTTATGTTATGCGCCTCATGGAATCAAAACAACAATCACACATAGCTTCAGGTCAACAAAACATAACACAATGACTTTCCCACAACACCATTCATTCTGATTGACTACCACATCTCTATCTCAAGATATACAATATTTATTACACGAGTCAGCATACAATATGGGGAGATATTTCAAGAGCACACATAAGTATTTACACGAGTTGAAGGTAAGTGAAAATACAAGAGTGACATGTCATCCCCGTATTGTACGACGAGTGTAATATACTGTATGTTGTACATCCAATATTTTCCAAAACATAAAACGGTTAGGGCTAGGGCTAGGGCTAGAGCTAGGGCTTGCCATTCAGAGGTAACTCCACCATACATCTAAAAATACAATTGACCATAACCTACACATGGGCATGTTGGAGCATTCAATATGAAACGCTCGCGTGATGCAGAAATACTCAAGGAAAATGTTCAATGTACAATAAATAATATATGATATGAATGTATACATGCCAGCTTAGATGAAGGTACACTCACCATAGCGTACTTGAGTATGTACACTCACCATAGCGTACTTGAGTATGTACACTCACCATAGCGTACTTGAGTACGTACACTCACCATAGCGTACTTGAGAATGTACACTCACCATAGCGTACTTGAGAATGTACACTCACCATAGCGTACTTGAGTATGTACACTCACCATAGCGTACTTGAGAATGTACACTCACCATAGCGTACTTGAGTATGTACACTCACCATAGCGTACTTGAGAATGTACACTCACCATAGCGTACTTGAGTATGTACACTCACCATAGCGTACTTGAGAATGTACACTCACCATAGCGTACTTGAGTATGTACACTCACCATAGCGTACTTGAGAATGTACACTCACCATAGCGTACTTGAGTATGTACACTCACCATAGCGTACTTGAGAATGTACACTCACCATAGCGTACTTGAGTATGTACACTCACCATAGCGTACTTGAGAATGTACACTCACCATAGCGTACTTGAGTATGTGTTTACATCAAATCAATGATAGCTATTCTGTGATACATGAGAAGAAATTTTAGAATAAGCTATGGTTGAATGACTACAACAAAAGATTTCAAGCTATAGTTGAGTGTCTCAGCTGAAATGATCACTAGGCTGGCAATACAGTCCAACTAGCCCTTTGGAGCCAGGAAATATATTGAGGTGAAGTGTGGGTTGGTTGGGTGGAGGGGGAGGGGAGAGAGAGAGAGAGAGTAAGGATGACTTTCATTGAGGTGTAAGTATACCACGCCATGTGATTATAGCAAAAAATCATAAGGAAGAGTTTCAAGCAGAGAAAGTTTTGAAATTGCACAGTGTTAGTACAAATAAACTCAGTTTGATTTTTAAAAAATCAACTTAAAAAGTGTAACACTACACTCTGGCAACATAGCAACAGTGGAATTTCCTTCAAATATTGAAAATTTTAAACCAATTAAACTCACTTTACCATGGAATTTACTGCAAGATAGCAAATTTTTGGAAGTTTTCTTATAATGCTGCTGAAGTCCCTAAATGCCAAGCATAAGCTTGCAGCAGTGTAAAGCTAAGCAAAATCTAGACTGACTAGTTAAGGTAGCAGCTATTAGAAAACTCAACAAAGGCCCCCGAAGTGAGTCTCAACAAGAGAGCCTTGGGTGTCACTGACAGTCATGTGTGTACTCTCAAAATATGACTAAATAACAGTGATTGTTATTACACCTTCTTTTACATTGAGATGTGAAAATCTCATTAGTATAAAATTACACCATTGCCATAATAATAATAATCTATATAAAAATATGCTTGTGTGTCAGTAACGACGACGACGGTGACTCACAGGGTGTGTATTCATGAACAATTCATGAGCTGATCATAGTTGGTAAAGAATCGGGGAAAATCGTTTGACAAGGGGGGAAAATGCTTCCATTGATCGAGCCTGCGACTGTCAACTGTGGAGTGCGGCACACAAACCAATAAACTGTCGGGACCTAACAGCTAAGATTAGCTTAAAGTGCCTTATTAAATTATTGTATCCTATCAAAACTAAACAATGGGTTGCTGAACTGAGTCGGGAAAGAGGTTTCATCTACAGTAGCTAACCATAAGAATGGTAGAGAAGCGGGAGAATGCAAGGGTCAATAAAAATAGAAGCAGGTGAGAAAAAGCTGACTGATGTAACTACTTCAATGAAGAATGAAAGAAAATACACAGAAAGGACAGAGATACTGAGGAGCAGGGGAGGTAGACAGGAGGAGAAGGGAATTCATGAGTTGAAAAGAGGAATAAGAAAAAAGGATGGGTCAGGAAGAAAGAGCAGGAGAGGGAAACCACGGATAAAATACCTTATGATACTGTACTCTTTATTTGCGCATGGTAGTACGCCAGGCGCCACTGTGTGCGGGGTACTTGCTAATAATAATAATAAATTTGATGCTGTATTTCTAGAAAGCGTCTCCTTCTATACATAATGCCGCCACATACAAGTATTCACACAAAAAAACAAAAAAAAACAAAAAACAAAACAAAAATAGAACGAAGTATTTATGATGCTTGCATCAGAAAACTGGCTACATAAGAGCACTACCACAGCCATCTTATTAACCCTCAGCGTCATGTAGTCGCCTTTCTGTCTGTCTGTTTGTCTGTCTGTCACGCTCTGATTTTGGAAATTACTGCCAATTAAGCATTGATTTAGGTATGAACTTACTCAGAACGACAATGTAAGACCTTTTTTATTACACTACCTATTTGAATTCAAACTATTTTTTTGAGAAAACGTGAAGCTATCAGCCCTACGATAACGTCCCCCTACATAAGTGGTAGTCACGTGAGTTAATAATTTCTTCAGTACGCAGTAGTTTTTTTCTTTAAGTTGAGAAGTTAACAGAGTGCTTGAATTGGAGTTTCACGTGGTGAGTGTCCCTTGCCTTAGCTTATCTTACGAAGACAGCATTTACATCTGCTGTTTTCATGCACAGTGATACTTCTTAGCCATGACAACACTAGAATTCAAAAAGTTTCCTGGCTGTCGATTTTAAGGGTTTTCTATTTGCCCACTGCAACATTTCCTCAACATGTGCAGTTTAGCCTACACAGTTGATTGAGTAGTCTAACAACCCCCCAAGGTTTCTATCTAGAAAGTTTTGTTTGGAGGCCAAGTCCACTATCTATATATATATATATACTAAGTTACGAGGCAAAAAAGAGATTTCTTTTTAAATTTTAAATCAGTGAGATTAGCATGAAAACATTTGAGCTAAATGTTGTTATTTTGGGCTCGGCCTAACCTTATACTACATATACGTACATGGGCAGGGCGGGAGGAAGGGAAAGCTGGGAAGTTTAAGGGGAAGCTCCCCGCCCCCTCCCTCCCCTACTAGATAGAACCCTGCCTCCTTACATCACAGATGGACTACTTGTCACTTATCCCTAGAGATAAACTGTCATTAAGTGAACATTCCTTGATTGTAATATTCATGACAAAATATTTGACCATTTCACATATGTGCCTTCCAATTTGCACGGTATCTTAGAATCCTCAACTCTGCAGTATTATGAGAGCTCTAATACCAATCAGTCAGTGAATTGTAGTGATTGAGAAAAACAAAAACAAAACTACAAGAATGATGTTCCTCATTTACAAGTTTCCCTCCATTCACTCCCACCCACTCACTCACTCCCACCACCCATCTATCCACTCCCACCCACCCACTCACTCCCACCCATCCACTCTCAACCCATTCACTCCCATCCATACACTCCCACCCACCCACTCACCCCCCATCCACTCTCAACCCGGTCCATAACGCACACGCAGATGTGTATGCATAGCAGCAGCGGCTTTTCGGTTTCCCCGTGTCTCCAAGCATTCACTCCCAACTAAACACACCCACCATTTACTCCTACTTGCCCACTCCCTTAACGTTATTCGTGAATTCTTTGACCTTTTACCCAATGAACTTACTTGGGCAATATGGTACTTGGCATAGGCAGCAAGTATTATTGAACTCACCTTTGTTCTCGGTATTGACATAGTAGATTTTATTTTCATTAGTGATATGTGCAGTCCAAAGGTCAGAACGCATCAATGCCGCCAAACTGGAGGGCTGGATGCCTTTCTGCAGTCGAAACACAACAATTACACTTCAATTTGTTGTAAGATACATTCACATGTAGATAGAGCTATACAGTCTAGTAGAAGTTTTTATTGCATCTCAATAGCAACCCGCTAGGAGTGGCAGAAATAACAATGGATATAATAGTACAATTTATCTCGACCCACAAATAATCTTGGACCTTGTCTTCAGCATATTTGTGACAAGGGAGTCCATTTAACAGTTTTATTTGCTGTTTAAGACTTGGTTAGTTGCAAAAAATTCACAATGAGTGACATCAAAATCACTAGATAACTCGGACAGCTAGCCAAGCGTAATACAGCAAATTGAAACTCAAATTCACCTGCAACAGCTCCCCATTGCCCAGAGGCTTCACGTAGCTAATGGGGAACCAGCCTTCTTTTCCAGCAGCAAATCCCCGACACCACCCCTCTTGAGTTTTTTCTACAACTTGTAAAATAGTCGATTCTGCAAATAGCAAAGGCACGGCAGCTTGGTCACCACCCGTGAAGCGATAGATAGCTCTGACAAACTCCACGTTTAATTCTTCAGCCATCTGCTGTTGCAGCAATATAATACTAACCTCCAAAAATTTACTATGCAACCTATAGTCAAACTAACAATTCGAAACTTTAAATAGTAATGCTGCACTTCACCCTTCCGTACCCGGCCTCGTGGCCTAATGGATAAGGCGTCTGACTTCGGATCAGAAGATTGAGGGTTCGAATCCCTTCGGGGTCGTTTTTTTTTTTTCTCGGTTCCTACCATACTTTTGTTCTTTTTTCCTCCCTCTTTGATACATAATTTTGTCTCCCCTCCCCCTCTTCTCATACTTAATTTTGTTCTTATACAAATATTACATGATGAATTTAAAAAAAATTGATTTCATTAAGTAGATGATTGAACTCTTGACACATGATGACTCCCATTCCGATATCCATGTTCCCACAAATCCTTGGTAACGATGTTCAACTTCACAGTAACATGACCTTGAGATGCTGTCCTGGTAACTACATACACACACAATGATACATGGAAAGACCTTTACTATTATGAGTTTGATTGTTTGTGAGGCTGAAGGAACTCCCTGCAGGGAGGCTCCCCTTTCATATGATGCACATCTAGTCAATATACTGCATGATTTCTTCTTATTCCATTTAGCACATTAATTAATACGGAGCAATGAATAGGTTATGTTTTAATAGTGTATGTTCTATGTAACCAAATGAGAGGGTAGAAGCTAGCAAACATGTTGGCAACACACTCCCTTCCATGAAGTCTCATTTAGCGGCCATAGCTATAGAGTTGAAACCCACCCCCCTATGCATCGATGGAAGTTGTTTATTGTGATATGTAGCCGAATTGTTTTTATAGGTTTGCAAATTGAATCAATTCAAGAGTCAAAAAATTTAATGTTTAATGCTGATGCAATTACAGTGTGTAATAAGTTTACACCGGCTGTGTGCCTCCCATCCCTGGCCCCTCCACTTCCATCACCCCTGTGTTACTACTATCACTTTTATATGCTGTTCTTCTCTTCCCAAATGGTCAAGGTAAATGAGAAACTTACAGTGCCAGAAAGCCAACACTAGCCAAAGGTGACTTACGTTGTTTGCATGAGTCACCAAATTTTCATAAACAAAAAATAATAATAACAAATTTCAGAAAATGCATTTTTGGTCTCGGATGCTCTAACTGCTGCTGGCCTCTGAACTACTGAAAAAGTTTTTGAGGTAAGCAGACACTCAAGAGAAAACACCATGCCGCTAAGTAAACTGATGCTCTGTTAAAATGTCAACTGAAATGCACTTTTGAACAACATTGTCTGGGCGTGGACAATCTGCTAGAAAAAAAGTAAGAAATCAATTTTTCATTAAAAGATATTTTTAAGTTACTGACTAAACTGTGTCACGGTAAGAGGATGTGGGCAAGCCAGTGTGTGTGTGTGTGTGTGTGTGTGTGTGTGTGTGTGTGTGTGCGTGTGTGTCTGTGTGCGTGTGTGTCTGTGTGCATGTATGTGTCTGTGTGTGACTTGGTGAAAATAGGAATACGATAAAATGAATAAATAATAAATAAACAAACAAAAAACAATCAATCAATCAATCAAACAACAAAAAAACTAATAAGTAAATAATTTTGATGTGGTTGATGATGATGACAAGATTATGACTTGATTAAAACGAATGAAGGAACAAACAAATGAATTAGTGAACAATTATGCAAGACGATTAAAGACCAAGAAGTAAATTTTCTATTGTTGAATGACAGACAATACTATAACCCCACCCCCACCCCCTCCCAGCACATGTACCGTGGGCATAACAGTTTTCAGGGAAGAAGAAAACCTATTGTTTATCATTTATGAGTTTCACGCAAGACCATCGGCAGCAAAAACAATTACAACAACAATAATTTGAAATCAACTGGAAACTATATACATACCTTCTCGTCCTCTCCCTTGAGCTATAAACCGAGGATCTAAAAACTCTGGCTTTCTTCCTGCTAGCCAACTGTATCAACACATGGAAGAAAAAAAAAAGAAAAAAAAAGAAGAAAAAAAAAGCAGTTTTCAAATCTACCAAAATTTTCTGTTCAGAAAATTATTTTCCTCACCTTAAAAAGTTTAATATCTCTGAACTAGACTTGGGAACAAACAGTGGAACTTCAAGGGTGTGGCTGCACAAATGGAAATTAACAATTTTGTTTTACGTCAAAGTCATCGCCATCCCTATCAGAGCCAGCAAATTGAGTAAACCAAATATTTTGATCATGTAATGAATTTTAAGGGGGTTACCTGTTTAAGCTGCATTAGGTAATTCTGACTCGTTAAAGGCACTTAGATACCACTTTTAATACTCGAAACACAGACAGAAACACAGACAGACAGACAGACAGACAGACAGACAGACAGAATGAGTACTATAAAACACACTCTTGGCCATAGGTGAGTGTTAAATACAAGAGACTAGATACCTTCCAGGTGTGATGGGGAAGTGAATGACTCCATACCCTCTGACCTCATCTCGCTCCAGAGAATTGAGGCCATATATGCTTAACACTATTTGTGGCCCTGCACACAAACAGCAATAGTTGGAACAACTGCTAGCAATATTCTACACAAGGCTAATGAGATTCTAATTTTGATCCAATGCTTCTAGAAATTTAAACTGTACATTCAACTAATTTTCCTTGGTAAAACTATTCATGTTCGTCATTTCACAATCATTGTAGTCTTACATCCATAGGGGTTAGTACTTTTGAAGGTAATCTCTATAGGAAAGTTCCACACAAAATTCTTGTGCACTCCTCCACTTCTCTTGGTGGTCTGAGTTATTCCTTCTGCCAATCCCTGCAAATATAGAATATCTATGGAACATCAATTATATTCCACCAAAATTCTTAATAAAAAAAACTTGACCGTGACAATTAAAAAATAATAGGATGGTCGCGTAAAAAATTAAAATGAATGTAGTTAAATGATCTCACATTGTTGGAATGTAGCAGTATTGGTACATTTAGTTGATAACCTTGTATGAGTGAGTGAACCACCAAGTTATCACTTACGGATATGATGGACCAATCAGTTCCATACACTACAGTATAGTTGCAGTATAGTTCATCAAAGTCTGGAATCTGAAAGTGTTATTAAAAGTGTTATTGTTGATAAACTGTAGCTAGTGTAATGTATTTAAAGCAGAACAAAATACAATATTACAAAAACACTCATTTTACTAAACTGAAAATTATCACTGTAAGTCAAATTTGTAGATAATTGACATAACTGAGTAGGTACTCACAGTGATAGAGATGCAGCAGTCCAGAATTGCTTGAAAGCAGATAAAGCAGTTTCTAATATTTCCCTAATATGACTGATGTACACTACATTCAAGTAATGGTACACTCTTTCATACTTTCAAAGAGAAAAAAATCCTTCTTTAATTGTCGGTATCATTCATTGTGTTCATATACTCATTTTGTGAACTATCATTCATTTATAAACAGCTCTTTAACTCCCTAGCTGAATTATGGAAGGATCTGTGTACACTAAGATAGTGAGTATAATTCTTATAGCAGGAGTAAAGTGTATGAAAAGTTGCTTGGCAAGAGGTATGTGTGATAATTACTCGAATAAAGTAAATGCAATTTCTATTTTCACTTACTCATGCACGTATCGTATATTATGTGGGAAGTATGTTCAATAAGCTAACTTCATATTCCTGCACTGGCTATCTGTGAATGTGAGAGTTATTTCCTAATTTTTCATCCAAAGAAAGATTTATTGAGGTGCGACATTGTGCTGAGAATAAGGGAAGTGATAGTCGGTAAGAATTGACAGGCAAGATTTAAGAATACTATGAGGTATGTTAAAAAAAAAAAAGTTTCATCATAGAAATGCCACGCCCAAACTGTTAAGATTAACGAGGTTTCAAATTAGTGAGATTTGGATTAGTAAGAGTGTACTGTATTGTGCGAAGTATTAATATAGAAACAGTGGCATAGGAAGGGGGGGGGGGGTTCCGAGGGCTGGAGCCCCCCCATAATTTTGGGGCACAATCATTCTCAGATGAACACTTTAAACCACAAAAAAAATGCCCTTGGAGCCCCCCCCCCCCCCCGCCCCCAAATACCGAAACATCTTCCTACACCACTGAGAAAGACATACCACACCCAGTCATAAATAATGAAGATGAATGTAGAAATATTAAAGTCAAGAATTCATATACTAAAAACAAGAAGCCAAATCCAATGTTCATTATAATTTAGCTACATCAAATTTCCACTACATGCATGAGTAACATGATGCATTGATTACAAAAGGGTGGACATACTTGATTGAACTCTCAAAAATAAAAGAGAGATACCATGTCTGTGAATACAACAGTATTAGTTACCTAAGCAATATGCCTGTTAGGGATCAGTTTATATTATTGGCGAGCGAGCGTAGCGAGCGAGACACTTACAGGGGTAACACAATCGAAAATCGGGGATGTTTATTTATTTATTTATTTATTTGTATATATGTATGGACGTACGTAAGGCATTTTTGTACTTTGACCCTCGCGTTTTTGTGTTAGTTCGGTTGTCGACCCCGTCCCAAATTGCACTAAACGGAATCCTCTGGTTTATCGATCAGTACCCGTATCACCCTAGAAATTGAATTGTTTACCGTTTTGAATTCTTTTGCCGGTGCAGTTCAAACTTGACAACTTAAGGGACTTCCATTTCTATTCGAGTTAGTGGCGGTGATAAGTCAATGCGCTCTTTGTCATGGTTATAAGCCGTGCGCACAGTATTTACCTGAAAATACATTGTCCACTAGACTACTGCGAAGGTAAGTCTGTGTAGGTGCATGTCCAGCTGTGTCAAAGCATTGTGTGTTACAACCACTACTTAGCTAAAGAATATCACAAAGAAAACTATTAAATAACGTGTATTGTTTTGTTGTTGTTGTTTTTTCCTTCAATTTAAGCAGTTGCAGAGAGTTGTTACTATGGCACTGAAATCCCTTTACCCTGTATGCTAAATTTAAAAACTGGACCTTATTTTCAGTAGCTTCAGTGTTAGAAGTCAATAAAAATAGTATAAGTCTTTAGGCTCGCTCGCCATTTGTGCTCAAGCACACCACTAGTATGTGGAGAAAAAAGATCACTATGAGAGCATAAACTATGACCTGCAATCAGTGAAAATCATAAAGGTAAGCATGAATACACGCTAGAGATGGCTATGGGTTCAGACATAAAAGCAAAAAAGAATTACAATGCCAGAATTACATACAGTTTTTTTTTCCAATCTGAATATTACACTAATCCGAACACCCTCTGGTCCCATACTGTTTGGAACAGTGATAGTAGCTTAATAATGTTTACAACTTTGACTGTCTTTCAGGGTGGAAAAAGAAATAAAGAAAAGTCATTGATTGAATAAATGATCAACTCAGCACATGGAGGTTGGTAAAGGTAGGTGAGACCAATCTTACAGTATTGTCAAGTACCTACTATAAAATGTGCTAAATACAACATGAAAAGTGATAAGGTATAAAAGCATTTACACCTCAGATCTTAAGTAGGTAAAGTATATCATTTATTTTATTCCAGATTATCTTACCTCAGCAGATTCAATTTGTCCAGAGGCCATCATTAAAAAAATAGGATCTTTTTCATAAGTTGTTGAGGCCAATGAGGCAGCCGTTGTAATGGGGTTAGAAACTGTGGGGTTAGGAGCTGCAGAAGAATCTACAGAAGTTTCCCTGACTTCACTGGCAACTTCTTTAAATCTCTGCTTGGAATTCAGACGTCCTTGTTTCCTCCTCGATTTAGATTTCACTTCTGGCGATTCTTCTGACCGCGCTGGTTCCGCGGGCGAGATTGCTGTTGAAACAACTTCGGCCATGTTTCTGAGTTTTAGTTGCCTGGTAACTCAGGGTGCAAAGGTCAGATTTAGCTCCGAAATAAGGTGCGCAATATTTGAGTGTAGTTCCATGTGTTGATTTTCATTCCGTTGCTGCCTGAAAACCGAACAGCATTTTTGTGTGTGAAAGAATGGCCAACCAGGGCTATCAGTATGGTCGAGATTATAACTTTTCGTCAGATGTAAACTTGAGCAATTCTGGAGGTTCTTTCCAATATGGAGCAGCTGCAGCTCAGGGTTATGGAAGACCTCAAGGTAGAGGTGGAAGGAGGGGAGGTGGCTATAGAGGAAGAGGAAGTGGTGGAGGAGGTCACAATAACAGAGGTAGTTGGGGTGGAGGTTGGGGAGGAGGATGGGGAAATGGTGGAGGTGGATGGGGAGGTGGAGGAGGATGGGGAGGCGGAGGAGGATGGGGAACTGGTGGTGGATGGGGAGGAGGAGGAGGATGGGGTGGAGGCTACAACCAACAATCATACAGCTACAATCATCAAAGTGGCTACAACCAAAGTGGTTATGGAAACCAGCAGCAATACAGAGGAAATTTCTCCAGAGGTCGCGGCCCTTCTGGCGGTGGAGGTTATAGAGGCAATTATCGAGGTGGTGGTCAGGGTTATAATAATTATGGGCAAGGGGGCTTTGGGGGAAATTCCCAAAAGAGATACCATGCTGGGCAAGCAGGCGGAGATCCTTTCTACAATCAAACAATGTTTGAGGACCCTTGGAGATTTTTGCTGCCCAAACCGCCCGAGGACAAACCATCAGATTCAACCACTACTGGCTCGGATGTTGAGAAAAATGTGAACATTGATGCTGGCGTGGCAGTAGAAGCTATGGAAGTGGCAGACAAAAGTGGAGTAAGTAGAACTGATCAGGAAAGTACAGAAGGAGCTGGTGTAGATGTATCTGAAAATGAGCCAGAGAAATGTGCACAGCAACAAAGTGACCAATCAATTAATAATAATACTGTACAAGTGGACAGTGGTGGAGCTACGTCAACAACAGCTGAGGGTGAAGAAAGGAGGGCTGAAGATGGCAGTAAAAGGCTGGGGGATGATGGAGAACATACAACTGAGGTTGAGAATGGCAGTGCTGTTGAGGCCGAGAGTAGTAATGCAGCAGTTGAAATGGATAATGCTGATGATGATGTGCCTAATTCAGAGCCCATCAATGACAGTGGGGCCGCGACTGTTTAATATTATGTTACTTTCTTGTATTTTACTTAAATATTCATGTTTATCTCTGTAATATATTACATCACATTCATATTGGCACTTTATCAAAAATATCAATACTGGACTGAGACTTTCTCACTTAAAGGGGTCTAGAGAGAAGCAAAGGCAAAATGTGGGGGGGGGGATATCGTAGTTGTTGCTGGGGAATTGAACCTGGGCTTTAGCCACCAGTGCTCTCTAACCACACCATGGGTTGTCGGAGCTCAGGCAGAGCACTGGTGGCTAAAGCCAGGTTCCTGGGTTTGATTCCCGGGTGACAACTAAGATTTTTTCACATTGTGCCTTTGCTTCTCCCTAGACCCCTTTAATGAGAAAGTTTCAATCTTTTTATGAAGGGGCAGAACTTGATATAATCAATACTTTATATTACAGTTTGGGGGGGGGGGGGGGGGGGGTAAATGCCTATCCTCACTTATTTGTTTGTGCATTGCCTGGTCCTATGCCCTCAGCTTTGACTTGTGTTTTGTGTTTGACAATAAACTGTATTGATCCTCCTTCTCATGCATGAAATTGGAGTAAATTAGATGAATGTCATTGATGACAATTTAATACAATTTACCCTTTACCATTTTTATTGTTCAAAATGTATTTTAAAAATGCAAACTGAATATAGCAATTAAAAATTAAAAATGATTTGTAAAAAATACAATAAAATGTCACTCCATTCTGTTACACATCTGCAGTCTTCTTTATTGAAATGGACAAGTCTAAGTCACTGGATCTCAAACTAATCCTGGATCCCATCTCTGAGATTCCTTCATTATGCAATGAATCAGGGGACAGGTTCATCCTTCTTCTGGCACTAGGTGAATACTAGAAAACAAAATAAATAACAATCTATTAGCTATCAATCATCTAAATTCGATCACTAGCAGTCAGTGATGACTTGTTGTTTTGTTGTTTTTGTTTGTTTTTATTAATTAATGCAGTACTTATTATGTCATTTGTTACCTTTCCTATATCCTTCTTGAGTGAGTCCACTGTGTTTCTGAGTTCAGTTATTTGCACTTCATCTGTACTTTGTCCCAGATCGTTGAGGTTTACTTTGGTCACAGTGGTAGTGGTGTTGAGATTTACTTCACCAGAAGGGTCCTTACTCAATTCTATTGCCTGGACAGTTCAACACACAGCAATATTTAAACAAACAGACACTGCCAATTGTTGGGTGCAAGGCTTAATCGGCAAAAGAAATCCAATGATAACATCAATATTACTACTGATGTTGCAACTACATACAAACTGATTATCATAATTATATTCTAGATCTATCTAAAGCTCATAGTCCACTGCTCACTGGGAACACACACATGCACACACACACACACACAAAAAAAAGCAAATGCAAATTCTCTTATTACCGCTAAGTAGTCGTGTGCACCTGGCAGAGCCAGGATGTTGTGCACTAAGCAGGCACTTGGAGTCATGCAAGTAAAACTCCTGGAACCAGGCTAAAAAATCGCAGGAAAAGAGGCCATTCTTCACAGCAAGTGGTGTGGGCACCTGAAGTTTAAAGAAAGACCTTGAATTTGCACACCAGCAATCACAGGGAGGTAGAGGACAAAAAAATTAAATGAAAATGCTGCCAGAGTGAGGCTTGATTTCAGGACCTACAGGCTCTGAGCCAAAGACACAAACGCTACACCAATACAGTTTTACATACCTAGAAACACACACACCACACACCACACACACACACACACACACACACACAGCTTCATTCCAGGGCTGAAACAGTCCATATGTGGGAATCGTCCAGTAATTGTTAGTGGGTGTAAGGTACAATAGGTGAAATAAGGTCTTCAAATTCACTAACCAAATTATGCAGAATGAATATGGCAATTAAATTTATGCTTGAAAAGCTAGCTAGTGGTGTTCACTTTAAACCAATTGTTTGATACAAGTTCCAAGGTTCATAATTGGGTCACACATGTACTCACACACACACACACACACAATGTGTGCACGCGTGTGTGTGTGTAGATGCACTTGTAGGCTAGAAGGACTGTCAGCCACACCTTACCAGGTGGTACAGTAGGATGTCAGTAATCTGAACTTCAGCGATCTGAACATTCAAAATCTAATAGCAGCACGTGCAGACATGAAAAATTGCTTGACCACACCCCTTCATTAGCATTTTTTTATAATACAGTTTCTATGGTGTTCAGTTACTGAACATTTCAGTTACACCTCTTGGTCCCAGTGTTCAGATAACTGACATTCTACTGTACTTTTACCAGCTACAAATCAATCAGTAAATGTACTCACCCGAGGTAAGAAAAGCAGCATCTGAATGCCTGTAACCAGACTCCATATGAAGAGCACCAGCAGGGCATACAAAGCATTGGGATTGTCGTCAACGAAGAATCCAATCACAGTGAGTACCACACTGATGATGAAAGTGGCAAACACTGAGATCACGATCAGCTTGGAGTCCCTGAGCCTCTTGATCTTCACATTGAATGTCTGGGAGGCCAACAGCAGACCAATGAACAGGTAGATGCATTTGTAGGCTAGGAGGACTGTCAGCCACACCTTACCAGGTGTTGACTGGCATCTGGTGACAACCAATGGAATCTGCCCATTCTATAATAGTTTACATTAAAGCTTAACTCAAATGTGGTTCTCCCAATCATGAAGAAAGTAAATATATTACAATTTAATTATTGGAGCACTATCACTGATTTTGTTATACTTGATAAACTCTCGTATGTACTAATCAGTTATTATGAAACTACCAGCTGAAACTATGCATGAAAAAAAAAAAAAAAAAAGGATGGGATAAACACAATCACATTGTTATGTATGCATTACAAACTAATGCATTTAATATAGTATTGTAATTGGCGTCAGGCACAAGGCATGCATATGTTTGTTTTTAGATTAGTCCATGCCTTAAATTTATCTAGTAGAAATTACTGTTGGTAAAATTTTGAGCTTGAGTAAAAATATTTGATGCCCCCCCCCCCCCCCCCCAAAAAAAAATCTTAAACCCCAGTGCTGAATTTCATACAGGTTTTGTTTAGAGTCTTATATTTCTTACTGCATCGACCCTTCTATTTACAATAATGTTTCTCACTCTAGCAGCTTCCTACACTGTTGAGTTTTATCCCCTTAAAAATGGTTTCTTTGCTAATATTGTACTAAATTATTACCATAATGAGAATTTGTGAGGTGGGAAACTTATAATTTGTCAATATTACACTTGGACCTACGTTTGCTGAATACTTGCAGTAGAAACTTGTCACATGTTATTCCACACTTGAATCCAAAGTTCCCACCACACTGGGCTCATTAGAAATGATGATAATTCAAAGAAAATAATATTAGTGTACCAATCTGTCCTCATGGCAAACTCCAACCAGTTCACAGCAATTGTTGCAAAATACCTTAACATTTTCCTCATGCCTCAATGCTACACCTTATACCTAACCCCTTATAAACCATCCTCCCCCTTTCCTCACCTCCCCCCTCACCATACCGTTCTTTGTAACACTGCTGTTGTCAGTCGAAGTCTGTACACATCCACTGAAACAACGATCAGGAACAGCACATCTATCACCACCATGGCAGTCACCAAGAGCAGGAGCATGTAGTCCTGTGCAAATAACTAAAGAAGAAAAACCACAGCAATAATCTTACTAAACTTGATATCTCAGTGGTTGGTCTCACCAATAATGTCTTTTTTCTCTCTACGTTTCTGAAAATGTAGTAGACTCTGAATGCTTTGGCTAACATGGGGCCAAAGAGGAGAGAGAAGCCAATGGAAGACAGCCATATCCTGGTCTGGATAGGTAAAGGGAGAAGAAATGTTAGTTAAGTGGTACTTGACGAATGGACTGGATTAGCTACATGCAAGTACGCATGCACACACATACACACACAGATTATTTGCCATAGCAAATTAAAACTTTACCGAAAGAGTGAGAACTAGTCAGTCAGACTTACTTCATGTTTTTATAAAATATTCTATACTTTCCACAATTCCACTTCAGTGTAGCAGAATGTTATCTGATACACATGCTTAGAATTGCTTACATTCAAATCATGGACTTAAATAAATGTGCCCATTATTAGCAGTGAATATGAGCATACTACATCCAACGCCACTCCAAATTCCATTAACCTGGCTAGCTCGCTCATCACACTGTGCAATAAGTAAGACACTAGGATAAACGGCAGGTTATGCACTAATGGCATAGGAGAGTTCACACCTCTGGTGTTTGGAAGCGTCCCACTCATTTGCTACTGTTGTAACAGACACCCACAACATCCCTCATGACTGATATTGATCACCTGACAGTGTGCTTGACAGAAATCACATGATGATGTCAAATATCATTTCTTACATCAACCCCCCTCCTCCCCCCTCCCCCCCAAAACACGGTGAGCAACCTCACTCTCTTCCCTACTTCTCATTAGGTGATGATGACCTATGCCCTCTGGCTAATAACCTCACCTGACACAGGCCGTCTACCACTTCATTGGATGCTAAGTTGTTGTTGATACCGAAGAGAATTATGTCAACATAGAAGAAAATGGCTCCAACGAAAATGACCACGTTCAAAATAGGACTAGTCAGTTTGACACACCTGAAATAACCAGCAACAAATAATATGGTAACTGCAAGTAAAAAAAGACACACATAAAAAAAAGAAGCAAACTTAAATTAAACTCTTGGCCAAAGTTAACTACCAAACACACTAAAAAAAACTAGCTCCTGCCCCATCCCATAAAGTTAGGCGCTAGACTCTAACTGCAAACATGAACACTTGCACACACATGTATACCCACCTCTTCTTCCTGAAGACCAGGTTAAAGACTATGCAGACAACAGAAAAGACTATTCCAGCCACAGACAGTATGAAGCCTGCAGCCCAGAGACCAATGTGTGTGTTGGCAGGCTGAACTGTGGCAGGTATGCCAGCTGTATGAAGACAAGCATGCATGCACACAAACATAAACACATACAGTACATATAGTAAGGGGGAAAATAGCAAGTGATAATAACAATTTAGGCGTGGCAAGAGGGAGCAGGAAAAATTAATTGAATGAATGGGGTAAAAATACTCTTCAGTTGCTATGGATACCAACACACTTTTCTCGAGTGGTATTATATTTTCCTGTTGTAATAATGACCTCGTACAATATAATTAGATGTATTCTCTCTCTTTCACAGGCTTTTATTTAAACAATAAAGAATTAAAAATATTTGGTCGCCACTGGGAATCGAACCCAGGACTGCTTGCTTAACGCACAAGCGCTAGTCTCGCTCTTTTTTTTTCCCTCAGATTCTTTTTATCCGTTGAATTTTTTTTACTCCGCTAATTTTTCACAATACATTCCATTCAGTCTCTCCTATAGACACAGAATTCATATAGAAATGAAGAAGAGAAGACTCACAAGGAAATACTGACTCCACCGTGACTCCTTTGCTGTAGACCAAACTTCCGTTCTCCTGTGTAAGGAAGGCACTCAACTCGGGAACAAGGACACTTTTATTTTCAACTATCACATCACAAGATAAACATAATCCAATAAACAACAACTTGGAATAATAATTGTCCCAGCATCCTGTAATGATAGATTGCCAACTCTTTTGAGTCTGTGGAATGCTATTATATTTACACCATCTAGAAATTTTGTTTGGGGTGGGGGGGGTGGGGGAGGGGGGAGCCCGGGCAAGTCCACCACCCTTTATTATACATACCAAAGTTACGAAGGAAAAGGAAAATTTTAAGCTAATCTGCTGTACGAGTTAAATTTTGGTAATTAGGGTTTGGCCTCAACAGCATACTGCACGTAAATATTATGGATGGCGTGGGGGGAGGGGGGGCTGACAAGTTAAGAGGGAAGCTGAAAGTTTAGGAAGGAAGCTTTTCCTCCGCCCCCCCCCCCCCCCCCCCCCCAACTACTTGATAGAATCCTGATATATTCACACTACATTTACACCATTATCTTCATCCGTATCACTTACAGATATATTGGTAGAATCGACCCAGAGGTTCTCTGTCTCCAAATTTATTAATAGACACATTTCCCTATAATAAAGTAGAAGGGAAAAAAATCAGAACATTTTTCTCGGAGAACACAATAACATCACAAATTGCCTAGGAACACACGCCGGGTACATTGCATTATAATCTAACATACCGTGACACCCGTGAAGACTCCATTTCTAGCTGCATTGAAAATGAGGTCATTGATTTTAGAATTGGTATAAGTGTAGTCGAGGAGTGATGTCATGTTTTTCAATTCTCCCCCTCTCAGCTGCTTCTCCACCCTATCCAGGGCCAAGGCTGCCGCCCACACTGCATCGTACACATAGCCTGCCTGTCGCAGCCCCTCAAGGGCAGGGTAACCCAAAATGGAGATATTACCTCGAAAATACCTCCAAAACTCATTGTATGTCTGAAATTTTCAAAAAAAAAGAAAAAAAAAAGAAGGTACTCATACAAGGCTTTATGTACTTCATGTATAGGATAGACATACAGTAAATTGCTCCCCCCCCCCCCCCCCCCACCTACCCCCACCTACCCCCCAATACTTACACTTCCTATAAAGTATGCTAATAGTGCTAAACTATCTCAAGTGGCATTAATGAAGATGCTCAAGTAACCTATCACTTACCTGGCACTATAAGCTGGCAGATAAACCAAGCAAGCTCACTGCTTGTCACTAATGTTTTGAATAGACACAAAAGTACTTGAAAAAAAATATCCACTGCAATGATTTTTTCAGTAATTTTGCTTGTGCTAGCTAGATTTACTATACTGCAAGATTTTTTACTTTGTGTTTCATCCTCTAAAAAGCTTCTTGATTTTTTCCACATCCTTCAACAATTTGAATACTCTAATTAGTCTCATCTAGCCTCCAATAACAACACAACAACAACAATATTCTATCATGCACATAACCACTTATGTGCACGGATTTAAAAAAAAAATAAACATGTTTTTTCTGTTTATGTTATCTTAAGAAGCCTCATAGTTGAAAGAGGACATAGTTTGTGTCAATGTAGCATATAGCAATTCATAAACTGACACTACAGGTGGGGGAAAAATGGCTGTGTCATTTATAGTAGTACACCTGGCACTTTATACAGGACACCTGGCACACAGGGCTCTTGACAGGTTTATACTGGAGGGCCCTAACAGTGTTCTTACTATACCTGAGAATTGGCTATAGCAGAGTTAGGGTGAAAAAAAGCTGCAGCTTACCTCAGGTTAAAGGTCAAGTCCCTGTTTTTACTCACTGTTAGCCTAACCTCGAGAGTCAAGCCAGCTGTTATCTCCTTATCATCACAGGGGACAAGCCACTAACTACCCTCAATCCCAGCCACAATACTGTTTGGTGTGTCCTTGGCAACTTAACTTGCTGTGGGGAAATCATGTGACATACCACCCTGAGGAACTGACTGCCTGTCATTTTGTGTCATCATTACTTCCTGTTATGCCACTGACAAACACAGTGATTTTTAGAAAGTAGTTGACCGAGATTGTGGGTCTATTCCTGGTACTTTCCCTATTTGAGAAGAAGCCTACCAGTGCCTGGAAATGGTATAGTAGTATTACTTAACATAAACTTACTTCTAAAAGTCTAGTTAGGGTAGAAGATCCTTAGCTGAAAAGGGACTGTGAACTACAGAGGAGTTGAAAAAAGTTACTAATTTTAGACTACCTTCCTATGAGTGTGACCATTAAATTAGGTCTAACTAAGCCAGCTAAACAGCTGTTGTTGTTTTTGGTTTTGACTTGATTTGAATTATTACCCCAGTTGCACTTCTCAAATGGCAACAAGTAGTTCTCCCTGACTAGTCAGCAATTGTTACTTCTCTCTCACACTTTTCTGTCAAGAGACTGGTTTGTGTCCTATTGTTTATTGTTCTTGGTTTCTTTGTGCAGAATTCTCGAGGGGATATTCTTTATATTGAAATAGAGGACATGAAATATCGCTACAGAAACCCCAAACACCAGAAGAAGAGGATCAACGCGTTTACGCAGGCCTTAGTAGCAAACTACCCGGGACTCCGTATTTCTTTCTGCATCAAGCAACACAACATTGCTGAGTTTATTTTGAAGGAAGAATCAGCAAATGGTAGTGAAGAGAATATAGAGCCAGTTAGTGGTGAAGAGAAGGAATTTGTCAAGCAGTATCTTTATGGAGAAATTTGTGCTGTAAGTGTAGCGTAAATCTTGTGACTTAGTTTCTGACTTTATATGTCTATGCAACACATTTTATTCTGCTTGCTAGTGGATTTTGTAGTTTAGTGTAACTGCTACCAAATATTTCAGTGTTGAGTACTCTTCAGAAGGAGAGCATTTCACTACCCAACCCCCCCCCCCCCCTCAAGCTTCCCTCCCTTCCTCCCAATTATTATTATTATTATTATTATTATATGTAGCCTGAGAATAACAAAAAGTACAGGCCCAGCAAGAAACCCTCTCGTGAAGCCTGGGCAGAAATGCCAGCGAATGCTCAGAGGGAATTGCAGCAACAGCAAGCATCCAGACACTCACCTCTTACTAGAGAGGCTCTAGAGAAGCACGACTTGAAAACAGGCCCTGTGGAGTTGCGCCAGTTTGCCTGTTTGCCTTGCAACAGCTGCTGGTGGCGAACTGTTCTAAAGACCAAGCCGGTATCCAGGTGCAAAGGAAGCCTTTGTGACAACCAGAGATATGATGCCCTCCCGAGAGAGAGAGAATTCGGAATAGGCAGGTTTATCTGTCCAAATAAAAGCTGTAATCGTGAGTTCTATGGCCATTGCCAAGCCACGGACATGCTGGCATGCAGGAAATGCGGTATGCTCAGCAAACCTCATATACACCCAAAGTGGATCAAGCGTGCCAGGAAGAGGCGCCTGCAACAGCGGGCTCTCAATCCAGATGCTAGGACGTTCAAACCAACCCAACGTACAGAAGACGCAGGGCCACAGTTTTACCCAATATCAACATTCGATCAACCCACCAATCCCATTTCCTTGGCAACACTGAGCCTGGAGGACAGTCCCACCCATCTACCGCTTGCCTCTAATCCCCTCCCTCTTCCTCCACCTCTCACTTCTTCTACTGTCGCTCCGCTGCCAATGAGGAGAAGGAGACGAGTATTTAACCCGAGCATGCCCCATATACCGACTGGCAGCACAGTCTCCACATTCCTGTCGCAGTGCGACTTTGCAAACATTGGAACTGAAGTGGTCTTGGATTATGATGATGAAATTGACGAGTTTGCAGTAGGGGCCTGCAAATTTGAGTGCCAGCATTGCAACAATGAGTACACGAGTCTGGTAAGGATGGTTGACACTGCCAAATGCTTCACATGCAATTTTGACAACAATCCACTGCACTGGGCACCCCCCAGGGAGATTGAGCACCGGACAAACAACCAGCACTCCTGTAGTCGTTGCCCGTCCGTAGGAGAGTGCCCCAACTTGCAAGAGGCAAGGTTTAAGATGGATGACTAATGAAGGCACTTAAATTTACATTTGACGTTATACTATTCCTTCAGACTGTGTCACAGATATATATACATATATTATTTTTTGGTGAAGGGAAATTAAATTACTTTTATACACAATAGAGTGGATAGAAGTTAAAACCACACAGGTGGTATACTTACATTTTGTTGAGTGTATCTGAATTAGCTTATTTAAGCAATGCACAAGCATAACAACATACCTTCATGTAGATAATATTTTTGGTTAAAAAAATTTCAGTTCCCAGATTCCCATTGAAACCAGCTGGAATGCACGAGAGAATTACAGTACTCAGTTTGTCTGTCAGTCAGTCATTCTGTCACACAAACTGGATCTCGAAGATGGCAGTTTCCAGAAGGTTGAAAAAGCATCACAATGTTGTACTAGACATTCAGTGTGCCAATTTTTTTTCAATTTACTTTTTCTGAAAAAGTTAGTTTTTTTTTTTGTTTTGTTTTTTTGTTGTTTTGCCATACAATCGTAAGCTTTGCGAACGACCCTGTTGTCCCACCATTATCACATGAGCTAATAATTTCTTTGCTGCCTGCAGTAGTTATGCTTGACACTATATTCTCAGCAGTTTACTGGAGTGCTTGGAGTTTCCCTTTGAAACTACTGGTGAGGTGAGTGTCTCTTGCATGTTTAGCTTCTCTTACAAAGATAGTATTAATGTCTACCATTTCATCGCATAAGTTTCATGTCAACTTGCTCGAGCTACATATTGACTTGCATAAGCTACATATTGATGTATACTACGGCAAATTCTTTCCCTTAGCTAGCTAGGGTTCACTCTCTTGGAGCTTCATTCTATACATAGGTATTTTTTTAACAAAAATATTTTGCTAATGTGATTTAGGGTTGTACCAAATGTCATGACAAGATTAGCTGAAATCACAATTCTGATTCACTGTTAAAGGAGTTGACTTGTTCATAGCCAGTTTCTTTTTAGAGAAACCAGATTAGTCACTAATTCTTTACTTATACACTTTAACTTAGCTACACATAATACACCTCTATAAGTCCTAATGGTTTAAAATCTACACTCAGTGCACATAATCTTGCAAACTGTCAGTGATTGAAATATAATTTATAGCTTATATAAACGATACATATCCAGATTGTGCACTGGTGCAGAGAGAGCTGTGAAGTACTAGCATCATTCACTATGGTTTGCTCATAGTGAAGACCATTCGAAATCTGGTAAAGTTGCATCAAATGATATTGGCTATCATATAGTAGAGAATTCAGGATGACTTATCTGTAATCTTATTGTAAAAATGATGCAGTACTTAAACATTATGTCTAATACAGTGAGACCGGCTCTGATCTGTGTAATAGGAACAACAAGCCAATTCACCAAATAGAGCACAATCACATCATAGCCTGGTATACTAATGGTGCAACCAAGTAGCCACAACAAGAAGAATGTGGACAAAAGGGGAAAAGTAGAAATCATATAAATTCTGGTTATTATAGTTACTTAGAGAGGGGGGGAGGGGGTGGGGGGGTGGGGGAGGAAGGGAAGGATCACAGATATAATCAAGACAGTTCCTATTTGGTCAAATAAGTCCTTTCTTAAAGATGATAGTAAGAAGGTATGAGTGACTACTCTGGTTACCATGTTGCAGGCATGGAATATTAAATTACACTCTCCATCTGCTTCTTGAGCCACATGAACTGTTCACCACAGACGGATAAATCAAGCCCTTCAATCTCCTACAAGATCCCTATGGGATTAGTCTTATCTTGTGGCTGACCACAGAACTAGGGCTTGGCACATTCCTAGCCTCCAAACAGTTTCTGTGCTAGCATGTGTAGTAAAGACTAAAACTCTGTGATTGCTCCTGCAAAAGCTTAGTTACTGCCTCAAGATTCCAAGTAGCTGTCTTGACTGGCAGTAAGCTGCTTCTCAGTGGATGAGCTATCATGGAGAGAGTTTACATAGCACAAGAAGACATGAAAGATCGCTACAAACCCTTGAGTGACAGAGCTCCTCACATTCAGAGTTACTTGAAGTCACTTAAATACACTTCAGACACCACAGTTGCTTATGAACTAAGAACTGGGCCCACAGCTGTCTTCAGTTTCACTGACCAGCCCATTACCAGGGAGAAAAGACAAAGAATTACAGAATACATACAAGGAGAATTCTGTGATGTAAGTCATTGGTGTGCTCTATAACAGTATATGAGTACGCCAGCTGTATATAGCTTATACTAACTCCCAAAATATGAAGCCATTCTAAACTTAATACCAAAAACAAACATATAGAGTAGAGAGCACCATAGGAAACTCATACTAAAAACAGGGGAGTAGTGGGGAATTTGATTGTTTCCTTTTACTCTATTGGCTTGATGAGCCATGATATGAGCTGGCTGCGTAATTGATGATTTTTGATGACTCCATACCTGGTTGACATCAAGTGATACGTTAATTGTTAAGTAATATGTTGCATTTGTTACTGGCCAATTGATTTTTAAGTTTCATTTTAATTTTCATCTCACCTGATTGCCTTTAGTTTTACTAAGCTGATGTTATAAACTTACCTCATTGTTACCTATTGTTAGTGGTGTGATTCAGCATATTTGCAAGTGAGTTAGCCTAGCTGTATAATAGTTAGGTGCTGCCTCTGAGAGAACATGCATGTTCCTGAAGACTTTATACTTTGACTGTATGGATAATGGATTTTCAAGTAAGAGCAAAACTGTTGCGTAGGGTATATCATAGCTATGACAAACAGTGCATAAACCAAGATAACTTACCACCACCACTAATTAAAATAGACAATGAACTTCGGTACGTTCCTAACTGCGTCCCACAAACATTCATCATGTCACAGACAACCTAATTCAAAAGGGTATATAATTAAATTTCCTTGGCTGATAGGGTAAGGATCAATAAACCAAGGGATTAGTTTAGTGGAGTATGGAATGGAGTCGACCACCAAGCTAACACTAAAATCTGGGGTCAAAGTACAAAACAAACGACATATACATCTAAACATAAAGATATAAATATCTCCTATTTCAACTGTGACCCTTGATAATGTCTCACTCACTTGCCAATTACTACTACATGTACTACCATTACTAATACTACTACTACCATTACTAATACTACTACTACCATTGCTGCTGCTACTACTACTACTACTAATAATAATAATAATAATAATAATTTCACCATCTCTCCATCAAAATTTATTATTTTTTATTAGCCCCAAGCCAGAAAAAAATATGGAAATCCTAAGAATTTGCCCCATGAGGAGGTTACAGATCGACTTCCATCCCGAGAAGCGGTGGAACAAAGACTCTCAAGGCTCACTATTGGCAATTTAGATGCTCATGACAATCTAGAACAAATAGGACCTTATGAGCTCAGACAGTTTGCATGTCCACATTGCAGGAACAGTTGGTGGAGAACTGTACCCAAACGCAAGCCTGTGTCCAGGTGCCGAGGGTCTGCATGCCACGCCCAGAGGTACGATGCCTTGCCTATGGACCAAGAGTTTGGCATTGGGAAGTATTACTGCTCTAACTGTGACCGCCATTTCTTTGCTCATTGTGAAGCCACTCAGGTACTGCAGTGCCGCAAGTGCAGGCAACCTTGCCGGAACCCAATCATTCATCCACGATGGAGGAAGAAAACCAGAAGAGATAGATCCCAATCACCAAGAGATTTTCCAAGGGGAGGTCAACGGCCACCTCCTGCATATCCTGAGCGAGGTAGGCAGGAAGAACCAGCAGCGCCAGATGAACATATCGCAGCGCCAAATGAACATATCGCAGCGCCAAATGAACATATCGCAGCGCCAGATGAACCTATTGTAGAAGAGGAGCAGAGGCAGAGAGAACCAGCGTTCAACCCTAGTACCCGTCACAGGTCCACTGGTAGCACTATCAGTACCTGCATCACTCAAGGCAATGAGCAACCAAGCGAACATGAACTGGATTACGACGATGAGATTTCCGATGCCACATCTTACCCAAGGAGGTTCGAGTGTTCTCGGTGCTCCAATCGATACACTGTGAAATGCAGAATGATTGACACGGCACGATGTCAGCGCTGTGGGCAAGACAATCTACCGGTGGGCCCCTCATCGTCAGATCATATACAGCAAACTTCCACAAGGCGCCACAATTGTAGCAGGTGCCGTGGAAATGGAACGTGCCCAAATATGAGGTGAACACAGAGAATGAACTAAAGAGATTCAGTCAGACATGTCTGGAGATTGAACTGACACCTATCACATGCATACAATCTAGCAATGCCTCAGGATATTCGCTTTTCAAAACTAAACTTGTGCCTGCAGCTCTTTTTATTATAACTTTTTTTCTTTCTAATTCCTTACCATAGTTTGTGAGTTTTGAAATTTTCTGCTTATTACGATAATATACATTCAATGTCTGATGCGGTACTAAAGATAATAAGTCCAGTTAGGTGAAGGAGGGGGGGGGGGGGGGGGGGGTGAGAAATGGTTTAATATGGGGTGTTTTTTTTTTGCATTTAGGTATGGGACCACGGGGAAATGTAATAGTATTATATGATATAGAATGAAGATGTAAATATTTAACTTTTGGTACACTTGATGTTTTCGTATACTACGTGATGATTTTCCACACACCCTCACCCAGAGTACAGATATGTGCTTTGAATTAAAAAATAATAATAATAATAATAAAACAATAAAAATAAAAAAAAGCAAAAATAAATAAATAATAATAACCAACCTTTCTTTAAACTTTGGAAGCCCAATAAAAGAAAAGATAAATTGTAATCACTAATCCCTGCAGTGATCATGAGGGTTGAAATACTGACTTACCATTCCTACATCAGTTTGTGCGTCGTATTGAGACCTCGGAGGCTCAGGGAAGTAGTCCATAGCAATAGAGAACTCTATAGCTGCCATGAGTTCTCTCACTGAGCAACTTCCAGTATTGTTAGTCACCCACCAGCCTTGAGAGTAGTAGTAGAAGGAGATGAACAGATAATGTGGGTACACCATACCTCTGCGATATGCCTACACCATATGTAATTCTAATGAATGTTAATGTACTGTCTACAGATGGTCTGACCATTTCACCCAGCAGTTTAGTGTTGGGGTAAAGGGTCTGCCTACTATAACCTATACAATTACAAATGTACCTGCTAGCTAGTACTTTTGACGACCATTTACCACACACAATGCAAGTGATAATGTGAAGTGTTGGGTTGGTAAAGTGATATCAGATGTCAGTGGTGTGGTATATAGCTGAGCCACGTCATAATGATGATGATGGTTGTATTCATGAATATATGGATCAAGACAAGCAAGTAATCAACCACAACAGTGTGTGTATATAAATATATTTAGGGTTGGTACAGCATCTTCATGATGGTTACTAATAATAATAATAGCAAAGTTTTCTCATTCTAACAGCTAATATTGTTAATTAAAACTTAACCCGACGTTTCGACTTCTTGCTTTTCGGAGGTCAATTGAAGAGGACTTCAGCAAGAAGTAAACGTCGGGTTAAGTTTTATTAACAATATTGGCTGTTAGAACAAGAAAAATGTGCGTATTATTATAATTATTTCAGCCGAGAATGACTGAATGACTACTATGATGTATTAAGCTGAATTGGTATGGTAAAGTGTCATCAGTGACGACACCGACAAGTGTGTGTATCCATGAATGGGCAAGAAAAGTAAGAGAGAAAAAAGCAGACTGAGTTACTAAGCCAAGTGGTAGAGGATAAAACGATGGCTAAATGGATAAAAATACCTTGTGCTACTGCATTCCTAATTTGCAGTCGAAGTTAGTACAGCAGCTAGGATAATAAGTATATATTAATCTCACCAGCAGAGGTCATCACTCATACAAACACTATCATGTGTATACCAAACACATACTAATACTTGTGCAATACTTACCAAACAAAACAGTTCCCTAGCAAGGTCTTCAAATACATTGAGGACGACCACACGTGCTCCAGACACCTGCAAACATGGTAACATGAGAATGTGATCAATATGTCCCGTGTTGATATGAGTAGGCATGAATATTGGGAATTAGTAAACTGCCATCTTAACTGACTCTAAATGGACTTTGAAAGAATCACATAATGTACGTGTTTTTGTTTGTTTTTAATCTGTTTTCTTCTTTTTTTGTACCTCATCTTTCACAACTAGTTCCTCTCGAATGCTTTTTGCCCAGCAGTTCAGACTAATTGCTGTGTCAATCATATCCTAGCTGGTCATATTCATCACTGAAACTGTCTTTTAGTTAAATTGACTACTCAGATCGTGTTGAATACAGCTAATTTGAATGGATAACTAATAGTGATCCCCAAGCTATTACACTCACCTCAACAGTGTGTCAGCTTACTTAGTAAGCTGAAAGTGTATGCTCATTGATATTGCAAAGCTCACTTCCTGTCAACTTAATTCTGCTAATTGAAACATTAGCCTATAAGGAAGCACCCCTAGCTGACAAACAGACTAATTAATAGGGGAAAACACAATATTAACTGTTTCCATAGACACGAAATACTATAATTATTACAACACTGGTTTACAATTCATTTTTACTTAAGCAATCCAGTAAAAGTTGAGGGGGAAATGCAAATGGGGCTATATTTATATTATTAGAACACATTCACCAACTAACAATTGAGGGTCAGAGTTCACACACAGTTCTATAACCAAACAACAACAAACTGCCTAATTTTTATTATGTTCTGTCATATTGCAGAACACACACACACAAACATACTGCACACACAAATCTCTTACATTGAGTTGCTCGATAATGTTGCTGATTAATTTAGAGTCGGTACTGGTCGCCGTGTCTATGGACAACCTCTCAGTGATGACATTGACGCCCTTCCGAGACAGTGCCTCTATCATGGTGTTAGTGAGCTGTGTCATGACAACACAGAAAGCCACGGTTATTTAAGAGTACCCTCCCTCTTCTACCACATTACCTCTTATAAGAATGAGTAACTATAAATAATAAAATGAATCATCTTTTGATGGCTTGCCAATAATTTGTATAATTAACCCTCAGCGTGCATGCACGAGAGGGTTATAGTAGTCATCTTGTCTGTCTGTCTGTCTGTTTGTCACACTCTGATTTGGAGATTACTGACAATTAACAGTTGATTTAGGTATGAACTTACTCAGGATGAAGATTTAAGACCTTTTATTGTGCTACTTTTTTAATTTCGGGCTAATCGTTGAGAAAATGCGAAGCTTTCAACTCCGCATAGGTACCAGCTTTTATGGGCAACGCCCCCTAGCATCACGTTATAATCACGTGAGCAAATAATTTCTTGCAGCCAGAGTGGAATAGTTCGCTTTATGTCAGGGAAGATAACGGAGTTGGAAGAAGTGAAGTTTTGCGTTGAAAATGTACAGTGCTTCCAGCTTAAAGAGTGGATTTTTTAGCTTTTTGGTTAAGGTTGCTAATTCTGCTATAATTTCTCAAGTATGTGTAATAGAAAGCTAAAAATTTGTATTATTATACATTAATGTCATATTAACATACAGACAAAACAATTTTGTGGGTTTGTGGTTATTGTTGTGGTTATAGGTGATGGAACTGGGAGCTTCAAGACAGTGAATTTGGAAGTGTTTAAGCTGAAAAAAGAGAAATTATTTTTCCTTATCTCTATAACTTGGTATACTGATACTTTAATACCTGAAGTTTCATATGAGCCAGATTTTGTGGGCACACGAAATTTGAATCTCGAAATATTTTAAATTTTAAGAAAAAAAGTGTTTAAGCCAGGATTTTTGAATTTATTGAGTTATATCTCTATAAATTTGACACATGATGTAAAATTGCCTTAAAATTATTATGTATAACTTTGGTAGCTAAACCTTAAAAATTAAGTGAGTTGTGGCTGTTTTTCACCAAAATATTTTTACGCACGGTAAGGGTCATCAAATGATGACGTTTAGAGCGGGTTGTGGGCCTTTAGTACACGTAAACGCGACGTCACAAAACAGCGCATGCGTATTTGTGCAGGGGCGCCAGTTTACCGCTAATTGTTACGGTTGTATCTCAGGCCCTAGGTATCAAGTTTTACGGCGTTACTGCCTATCATGGCCAGCGTTTTAGCTTCCGTCTGGAGCTGCACAACCAGTAGGACTCCAACTGCATCGCCTTGATGTTGTCAGAATACCGAATGCTGGGCCTTGGGAGTATTACACTTCTTCAGCTTTTCTTCAGCTCTTGAAAAAGATGACCGCTTGGATAGGCTTGGCTCCAAGTTAGTAATATACCAACAATTCTGACTGATTTCGACTTCGTTTACTGCTGCTAGTAGAACGATGAGAATCCATACAGCCGATTGCAGTTAGGGAAAGTCCCGTCTTACTGCTCGGGGAAATAACCGTTCGACCTTAGCTCGTTAACTAGTTACGTTAAATGACGAACTACCGCAAGATCTTGACGTCAAAAAAAATGGCGTAAAATGTATTAGAGTGAATGAGAAAAGTGCTGTTCTCCGTTTTCCATTCTCTAAACAGGCAGTTTTACTATTGTAAACATTGTTGGGATGATGAAGAAAAGGTATGTGTATGTTAAATTACTGTAGTGAGGGTCTATACGGTAGTTTCAAAAAATCCACTCTTTAAGTTGGAAGCACTGTATATCGATTCAGTGAGTGTTTCTGGCCAGTTTAGCTTCTTTTCTTATGAAGACAGCATGTACCATTTTCATTGGTCGAGCTATTTTGAGATAGCTTGTTCTTTTGGAAGGAGATTATATTGTAATAGCTAGGTAGTGTTTAGTAGCGCTGAGGGTTTGCACCTTTGGTGCTTCATTCTTGCAGTGCTGTTATTGAGTGATATTTTAACTTTGAATCAGTCATTAGTGCATCTAATAATATACAATTCAACTAATAGATTGATCATCCCTGAGGAGGATTTTAGCTTAAAGTCAAAAGTATGCCTGGTTATTTAAAAAACAATTTTTTGGCTGTGTAAATCAATTTATTGTCAAATATAAACTGAAGCACTTCACCTGGGTGTCATGTACACATGGAAGTACCATAGGCAGTGACCACAACTTCTAACAACCACATCAACAACAACAACATGACTGTTATTGTTATTGTTAGGTAAGTCCATTGTTGCTCTAGAGCACAAAGAAAGTCTTAGCTAGTCCACTCCTGCTGCATGCTCAATGGCCGACACTCGTACTTCTAGCATGTTACGGACTAGCCACATTCTCTGTAATATATCCCTACACTGCCCACATGTTCTCACACATACGTTGACGAAGTTAGCGTTATTGAGCGAGATGATGGCGATCTGCCTCCAGCCGTATTCCGTCACCAGATCTCCGAGGAGAGCGATGCTAGCATTGTCCGATGATATCGTGCGCAGGAAAGTCGGGAACCTTTGCTTGTCTGACAGAGTGATGGATGTAGCTGTGTAACTGATCTACACACAAACACACATACATACACATTACTAATAGAGTAGACCTTATTATGGTACCCAGCCTGGAATACCAAATGCAAACATGTACAAACAATCAAACAAACAAACAAACAAAAACAAAAAGAAGAAGAACTGTTTCAGAACAGTGAGTGAAGTGAGATATCAGCAATGCACAAACTGGAGCCATTTATATATCTATATCTATATAGATATATAGATAGATATACACACTATGACTAGGTTAGACTTTCATGCTGTTTGCAGCTGGCTATTGCCTGTGGGCAGACATAAACACTTGAAGTCAAACTTTTGTTTACCTTTATAACTTCCAGAATGCACAATATAATACAGCCTTACACATATCTTAGAGAATCCTTATTGATTATACATCTGCTTTTGGGTGTTGAAAAAGCAAATACACCTCCATTTCAGCTTCCTTGATACACTTTAGTCTTCAGTGAAACTATATTACAAGTGAAATTGTTGAGCTTGCCCTTCATTTCTTACAACCTCTTTCTCTCCATTTATGATAGTTAATTACATTTATATAAATAAACACATAAATTGAATGAGAATGTATAAATGAAATGTGTCTGTAATTATTACCATCAACTCTGGCTAGCATGTTTGTCTCCCAATATACTAAACACGCTAACTAGTTGTAATCAATAAATGCTATTAACTAAAACAACACCACTAAGGAGCTGGTTTGTGTAGTACAAACATACCAAATATATCTTTATCATTCCCATCATTCTGCTATGCGTGCACAAACACACACACACACACACACACACTGTACTAACACTCGGGACTCCAGTCTTCTAAGTCTGTAACTATAAGCTAGTTTAATAAACATATTTAACTGTAAAGCTAGTTGCATTACTGCACCCTGGGTGACTTAGCTTAGAGGAACAGGGACGGCTCTCAACCGCAATCTCCTCTACGCTAAGATTCATCCGAAGAAGATTCTGGTGGCAGCTACCCAGTATCAACAACCCGATACTGTCAACTTAACCCCCACACCTGACTAGACTGCTATAGCTACTGTTGCTCTCATTCCAATCTCAATCGAGCACTTCTTCTCTGCGTTATGAGACAAGTGGCAAATTGAGATACACAAAGATGTGCAGTTAGTCGAGAAGTATAAGGACAGCAATAGGTCACTCCAAAGCTCAGCAACAACAAAATAACAAAATAACTACCAGCCACAAAGCCATTTTTTGCTTTGATTAAAACACAGAATCTGCAACGTTAACTTGCTCTCTGTCATCTTTCTGTATCTAATAATATTATGATAAATACATGAAATGCTAAATATCATATACTCATACTTCAAATATGATGGCCAGTAAATGTACTCCTGTCAAAAAATACATTGTACATGATCTCGATCAGATTAAGCAGTTAAAAGCATGAGTGTGTGTGCTCTATCGGCTTTGAAACTAACACAATAACACGATGTTCCTGGCAGGAGCAAGATAACCACAGAGAACTCATTCAGGAAATTAAAAATAATAACAATAATAATAAGAAGCATGCGGGAGAGAATAATATACTGACAGTCAGTCAATGGCTTATGCTCTTGCTATACCAACACTTGTATATCAGTCAATGGCTTATGCTCTTGCTATACCAACACTTGTATATCAGTCAATGGCTTATGCTCTCGCTATACCAACACTTGTATATCAGTCTATGGCTTATGCTCTTGCTATACCAACACTTGTATATCAGTCAATGGCTTATGCTCTTGCTATACCAACACTTGTATATCAGTCAATGGCTTATGCTCTTGCTATACCGACACTTGTATATCAGTCAATGGCTTATGCTCTTGCTATACCAACACTTGTATATCAGTCAATGGCTTATGCTCTTGCTATACCAACACTTGTATATCAGTCATGGCTTATGCTCTTGCTATACCAACACTTGTATATCAGTCAATGGCTTATGCTCTTGCTATACCAACACTTGTATATCAGTCAATGGCTTATGCTCTTGCTATACCGACACTTGTATATCAGTCAATGGCTTATGCTCTTGCTATACCAACACTTGTATATCAGTCAATGGCTTATGCTCTTGCTATACCAACACTTGTATATCAGTCAATGGCTTATGCTCTTGCTATACCAACACTTGTATATCAGTCAATGGCTTATGCTCTTGCTATACCAACACTTGTATATCAGTCAATGACTTATGCTCTTGCTATACCGACACTTGTATATCAGTCGATGGCTTATGCTCTTGCTACACCAACACTTGTATATCAGTCAATGGCTTATGCTCTTGCTATACCGACACTTGTATATCAGTCGATGGCTTATGCTCTTGCTATACCAATACTTGTATATCAGTCGATGGCTTATGCTCTTGCTATACCAACACTTGTATATCAGTCGATGGCTTATGCTCTTGCTATACCAACACTTGTATATCAGCACATCGCTATATTACACAATGCTTTAGTGATTCATTCACGAGTAATGATTATTTCTTAAAGATGCGGTGTGCTTTGCTTATGCTTGCACATTGGCCTGTCACATTCTTTTTGTAGGTGGGTGTGGCATGAAAAGTTGTGAGCGTTTCACATACAAAGACACGATTGCTTTTCAAATGATACTTTACCATATTAACACATCTGCTGTTCAATTAGCTGTTGTTTTTGCTGCTTTTATTTTTGTTGCTTCCTAAATAAAATCAAAAGTTCGTAAGTTGTCACTGCACTCACTGCTTCAGTTGCAGCCTACAATGAGTTAATGGGTGCCACTCCTTCTGTTTGTCATTGAGGGCTAGTGAAGACCACCTGTTCTTTATGATGGTGGAGGAACAAACACAGGTGGGGTAGTTTAGTTGATAGTATAGAACACAACTCAAAATAACTAAATAACTAAATAACTGGGCGAATTAATGATAGTAACAAAAATTAAAATTAAGGTTATTGTTTCAAAACAAGAAAAAAAACGTCCCAGGAAGCCAAGTCTCAAAGATGTCCCTAAAAGATACTTAGTTCTCTACATCTCTAAATCACTGCCTCCAGACCAAACAGGTGTTAATGCTATAGGGTAGGGATTTTTTTTTTGCCACGAGTAAAATTAAAGTAAGAATAATTCCATATTATAAAAAATTTTTTGTCACTATAGCATCATAAGCGTGGCAAATTATTTGATTATCAATGCTCAGAACTAAAATGGAACGAGTTATTCAACCAGCAAAGAGTTAGACAGCTCGTTAATTAATGAGGTACCTGTTTTCATTATCTAGAGGAAAATGGCAACTGATGAGTAAAAATGTTAGGGGTAATAGCAAGTGTTACTATGCTGGTTTAAAATAATAACTGCTTCTCCAGAACCTCACTACTTATCGAAAGTGAATGCTTGTTAATGAAAATTTGATTAAATTTAATTTTTTTTACTGTAGCTAGGCAAACTCACTCACCCTCAGTGCAGAAGCACATCATTACCATTACTGTTGTTTCTTTGAGAGGTGACACTATAGCAGGGAAGAGCATAAAAAAATCAAATAAAAGAATTAAAAAAGAAGCATAAGAAATTGAAAGCCCTAATGTGTATGTACTCTCTTCTTGAAACCTCACAAAGATGTCCATCAAATGAGAAATGACCTAAAGGACTTGTTGGATGCAGCTGCCATGCCTGTGGCATGCACTCACACATGTGGCATGTACTTGCAGCAGCCATGCATGTGCATGTATTATGTGGTACAGAAATAGCCAGCACATGTTGTCATAGTTCAGCAGCCCTTGAAAATATACATATGCACACTTTTCAAAGTTTTTTTGCACATGTGACAAATACACTATGAATTCCTACCGTAATTTGTATTTTAAGGAAAAGGGTGGTTGGGTGTGTTCACCATTTCAAAACTGAAACATAGTCAGTATAATAAGAATTTGTAGGTTATTAACCTGCTACTATCTTTCGCAAACTGTCATATCAATGTTGTCCACAATAAACCAAATGAAGAAATTTTACTGGGAATCGAAAGTCACAAAACTTATCATAATTTCTTTGTTCTTCGTGACTTTCTTTGTGACATAAACTACAGCATGTGATAGTTGTAGTGGGTGTGGCCAGTGCTAGATTTGAGTTAAAATAAGCACACACTGCAAATTAGATGTCTTATATCAGAGGAAGTTGGGAATATACTTTGGTAAGGTCAGCCAAAACAAGAATACCCATCATCCACTTTTCCGTCTCCCAAGCTATGACCACAAGTAAGGGTCATGTCTGAGGTTTGAGGCTGCTGCGTGTGATAATTATGTCTGACAAACCAGACTTTACCTGTCACTACTGGCAACCTACTCATAATATAGCAGGGGACACCAGAATGGTATTTGCTGATAACAATTTTTTTGACTGGGAAGACGGGAAAAAAAATAATGCAAACTGGGATTAACAGAAGTAGGAGTAAACAATTTTATTAAAACAAGGATTGTTTTGATAAACAAATAGAAGATCAACATTGGGAATTTGTTTTCTGCCTCGGGCATAAGGGAAATGATCAAAGTGGCCTGAGGGGCCTCCGTTGCTCTCCCTCCGTACCTATATCAAGTCTATCAGGCACAGTTGAAACAAAAATAACAATGTGATTATACAAAGGAACCTAAATGATGTCTGAGCAGTCGGCCCATATCTTTTAATGCTACTGCAGTAAAGCCTCGAAGATGACTGGGAGACATCGCCAACCGCGCATGTCACATGTCACTGTAAGCATCATAAACTGACTCCTAAATGCAAACACCAAACACGAACTTTAAAACTTGACAAAAAACAAATTCTGCTAGGCTTCCTGCGTCTGTGTCTTCAATCAGGTCCAAACATGACCACAACCTTGGTGAGCCTGCAAACAACTTGCTGATCCATTAAAAAGAGACGTGAAACGTTTACAAATAATAATGTCTAAATTAATTCAGTTTCATGTCCTAATTTATGCACCCAAATATCTGATGCTGGCATCAGGAAAGAAAACACCCTCTCAAACAGTGATTTTTCAGCCATTTTAAATTGTTCTCTGCAGATTGACAAGCTCATCATGTGGCAATTGACTATCGTAGGAATTCTCAGCTAGAGGACAGCAACAAGAGACCATTATCATCCTTAATGCATTGTGAGCTGAAGGGTAGCAAATGGCATTCCAGAGATCCGTCATCACTTTGTGTTGACAAGTAATCCTACCAAATGTCCACCACACCTGCTTGAGCACCAGCAGCCCCACCCCTACATAGACTCGACAGCGACACTTAAAATACATTCCTATGTTAATGCCTTCGACATAAAGCATACAATACTTTTTATATGGAGGCATCAAATAGACCTCATTTGAGACTTTGTAGTGACATTCATAGTGAATATTAGGAGGAGCCAGTATAAGTATATAAAAAACAACAACAAACAAACAAAGTATCAACAACAATAACAACAAAAATAAATTGCGAGGCTTGAGCATTGTGCAATTGTTACCATCACTTTGCATGTAAACAAACTGTCCAAATCATATCCTGCATGGAAAGCTCTCCACAAATCAATCATTGAAAATATACCCACTATGTCACCAAATCAACTGGTAAGGATCATTATCAGCATAGGATAAGATCAGTTACATGGAAATTTGCAGTGGATGTATCTTTAAGAAATGAAATGATAGTGATACATTTTTTTAATGCTCTGCTTCTTAAATTTAAGTAAAACCTTTTCTTTTATGTTGATCCTTACCTGAGTTAGCTGGTAAAAGGGTGCCGTCTCGGCCACAAGAATGGACGCAGAGGAGCATCCAGGTCCAATGATCATGTAGCGAACTGGTCCTCCATTGGTAGTGTCCTGGAGTTGGTTGATCAGAGCACGGACTCCAGCAGTCCGAGAGCACTACATGAAACAGCAGATTAAAACTATTTTAACAACTTGTACTATCAATACTGTAACTTAAAAGAATTACTACTTTCAAACTTAAATGCTTGGAGTGGTTTATTATTATTATTATTATTATCAGCAAGTACCCCACCATACGGTAGCACCTAATATACTAACTTGTGCAAATTAGGAGTCAGTAGCATAAGGTATTATTATCCGTGGCTTCCCTTTCCTGCTCTCTTTCTTCCCGAGTCATCCTAGTTTGTTTTTGTTTTATTCCTCTTTTCAACTGATGGATTCACTTATCCTTTCTGAGTATTTTCTTTCATTCTTCATTGAAGTAGTTACATCAGTCAGCTTTTTCTCACCTGCTTCTATTTTTATTGACCCTTGCATTCTCCTGCTTCTCTGGCTTTCTTATATATGGTGGATTACGGTTAGCTACTGTAAATGAACACTTTTCTCAACTCAGTTCAGCAACTCCGGTTCAGTTTTTAAGAGCGGGGGATGGACTAGGTAAGAGCTCAGCATGAGTTCATGAACACACACACACCTTCGTCGATACTGGCACACAAGCCTATTATTATATGGATTATTATTGTTATTATCATCATCATCATCATCATCATCATCATCATTATTAACAGAATAAAGTTGTTAATAGCTTACAGAACTAACTTCCAATTTGTTTTTGGGGTGGGGGGGGGGTTGGGGGGTTGGGAGGAGAGAGGGGGCGGGTCAGGTGAGTGGTAACTTCTTTCACTTCAATGGTACACTGAGACACTACAAATTCTAGAGCCAATGGCTAGGGCTCCTTGGAAGCCGTGTGAGTTATATTCCTCCGATTCCTCGGGTCAAACCTTAACAGTGCCTCCAACACACGTATAGACTGCAGTCATACTCATGTATGCCCTACCACTTAATTAATACCTTAACCAGCTTGATGAAACGTTAGTCAACACATACTTCTGCATTTATTTTAATATAATAATAACATTATTATTATTATTATTATTATTATTATTATTATTATTATTGCTGTAAGATTGTTGGCACTTCAATGTGTTTGGCCTGAGCTGCTGCCACATGGTCAGCTCCAGTGGGAAATAACGGTGAACAATAGTAAGAACACTGTCAGTTAAAGTTATGAACTCTACTTCATATTATATAAATGATCCCAGACACTTTTATCATATAATACCCTTTACCAACTATACTTAAAAATAAGTGAGCCAAGCACCTTTGTTTTATACCATGGTACTGGTTGATGTGTGCATATGGGATGTCTATTATATAGATCTGATTGCTAAGAGGATTCTAGCCACACTATGTTTGTGGTACTTCTAAGTATTGATCTGTTTTAATCAAGACTTGACAATGTTTAATGGACCCTAGCTAAAATAATGCACTGATTGCTAGCTGATCATGTGGAAAACAAATACATATAGCTGCTTCAAGTTTCCAAAAAAAAACTATAGCTACCATGGCTAATTATAGCTATATGCACTGCTCACCATTGTATTCTCAAACGCCAGCTCCAGGCTATAATTCTGCAGAATCGACCCGCCGCTCCTTACCGCCAACGCAGCCATCTGCCCAGCTACGGTTAGCGCCCTTGCTCTGAAATCTTGCACGTTGCATGGAAAGAATCCCATTATATTTAAAGGTGTTCTTCCAAGCACCCTCGCCTTATCACAGATGGCCAGGGGTTCGCTGGCGTCCCCGCAGGCATTATCGCAAAGGATAATACCACGAGAGATGCGCGTGTAACTTAGTACGAGAAGAAAAGCTAAAGAAAATTTTAAAACTGACATGACTAAACAACAATCTGGTTTTGCAGCCAATTAATTAGATTGCAGAAGCCCAGCTTCAAGCATCAACCAGCGGGGAACCCAACCCCCCCAGTTAGCACAAATGTAGAGGATTCTTCCGCTCTAGGATCCTTCCGACACAGACAGAGCATCCCTTTACGCAGCCTCTATGTAAAAGCGTGGCCGCCGGAGAGGCGTGGGGGTTAATTCATTTCGCGCGCGCCTTTTAGAAACTTCCGCCAACAAAAGTGCCTGCAGCACAGCACAGCTTCGAACTCGGACTTCAATCCGTTTAGTACGTTTCTTCGTCGGTGGTGAGCGTCTGGTGAATGGTGGAATAGCTAGCTCTTTTTCATTTTCGCTATTTCTGCCCTGCCGCTAAGTGAGTTTGGTTGGAACACCTCAAATATTGAGTTTTGGTAAAAAAATTTGTTCTTCATCATTGGATAGATACATAATGCCCTGTTCTTGCAAGGCGGCGGCTAGTTGGCTTGGTGGATTTTACCTTGCAGCTGCAGCCTTAACCTTTAGCCTTCATGGAGTAGAGAGCACCAAGAACAACCTCACTTTGGCTGTCTTCATCACAGCAATTAATGACAGTGGGTCCTTCACAGGTGGAAACAATTCAGGCAGACCTTTCCTGGAGACTGTGGAGATGGCTGTGGATCTCATTAACCAGGACTCCACAATTCTCCCCAACTATCATCTAGACTATAAATTAACAGATTCCCAGGTATGCTATTTTCTGCAGAGGGCCCATGGGAGTCATGTATAGAATGGCGGTATGTATTTGGATGTTCCAGCTGCCGTTAAAATATATAATAAAATTCTCATCGTTGGAACGTTAAATAAATATTGTTAACATTTAGAAGGGAGAGATTTAATAGCTCACTGATTAGCATCACGGATCATCTGGCAATTAATTGTTTCTTGGTATTCAATCCTTGCATTTGTGCTTGTCTCTCTTGTATCCATCTTATGCATCCATTAGTCAAGCAACTTCCGTCCCCCAAATATATTTTTCCCTTACTTTTGCTCACATAGTTGTCATAAAAAGTTTTAGCACAAATTAGCTTATGCATTCCAAGACTACTTACTTGTATAAACAGCACTTCACAAGTGATTACTGGTACTATTCATAGCATTAAATTATAATAAACAGTATGCTTTATCAATGACTTAGTCATTCTCAGCTGATATAATTGTAATGATACTATTTTCTTCTAAATAACATTTCCCCCCTCAGTTTTAAACAGCCAATATATACTTAATTAGAACTTTATCCGACATTTTGACCCAGGAGGAGATTGGCTATAAAATCTGGAGGAGGGGGGGGGGGGGGGGGGGGGGGACTGCTATTAAATATTCAGAGAAGCCTTTCAAGTGCCTTACCAGTAGTATGTCAGCCTAACAATTTGTTTACGTCACTAATTAATTGCACTTGTTGAAAACAATTATTAGTTATGTGTGTGCAGTGCAGTGGGGTTATAGTGTGTGCTGTATTTAATTGTAGGGGGTGTTTGGGAATTACTGTGAAATTAACTAAAAATTACAGATGCATGACTGTCAGTAAACATGAAAGGAAGAAGGGAAAGCAATAAGAACACACACACACAATTATTTTCAGAGTTATGAAGATTTTCATTCTAACTGTTTGGGTAGAAGGATTGTATGAACAGTAAGACGGAATATAAAGACTTAATTCTTGTGGGACTGAAACCACACCACTATATTACTTAATCATTTAATCGTGCTACAAAAAAAAAAAAGCTAAACACAGATTGAATTCTTCAAACTTGTGCTAATTGCTAAAGGTCTTTGATAAAGGCGACCAATTTCATGGCTGAATGTTATCTGTTTTGATATTGTTTACATTTTCGCACTGATGTGGTTCGATATTGATGGGATCATTCTACGGCCCACACATGCATACAGCTGAAAAAATAAATAAGCTTTGTGGATTGAGTTTGGGCATTTCTGATCACCCAGGTTTGTAATAACATGGCCTTATTGGAATGCTTCGGTCTGAGTGAGACTGTAATTAGAGCTAGTCCGGTGGCCTAAGCAAATGAATGTGCACATTCAAAGAGTTCTAATGGCAGCTTCCTCTTTTCCCAACTCTCACTGGGAAAACTTTGGTTCTTCTCTGCCTGTGGTCTTGCACCTTAATTGATAACTCCTGTATATGGATGGGAACCATAGAAACTAGTATTATTCCTATTGTTGTACATGTTTTTGTTTTTGTTTTTTTGTTTTGTTCTTCTAGACACTATCCATTTTTCTTCCCTTCAAAGTTAAGGTTTATTCAATTAGTGAATATTTCAAAGAAGGTTTGTTCAATTAGTGAATATTTTCCTGGTTGCGACAGTGTCTTAGGTGTGGCTTTGGAGTATGTTCCAAATTAGGGCTAAATTGGTGGAATACATGCGGGTACAAATAGGTGTGGCCGGAACAACTGATTGTGTAATATACCAATAATGTAATTTTTAACTAGTCACCAGTTGGTTAATAAAAGCAAGTGTCTCCTCTGTATTAGTGTATTAACAATATTAGCACCTTACGAGATAAAGTACCGAAAACCAATTGTTGATTGCTTTGTTTTTATTATTATTATTTGCTGATATTTCTACTGTCTTCACTTTGTTTATACGAACAGACGTGCATACATTGTTCATCTTGAAGACCGTAGCTTAATTGGTTTTATTTAGAAAGTAAAGAAATTTGTGACACACTAGTGTTTGGGAGTACTTAAATTAATGTTTTTGTTGTTTATTTAAAAGATTTTTAAACAAAAAAGTGCACAGCCAGTACTTTTCTAGCCGAGTTATGATGTGTTTTTATAGGAACAAAAAAAAAAAAAAAAAAAAAAAAAGAAGCATTCCAAATGGACATGTATTATAGTAGTAGTTGAGTCTGTTTTAACTGAGGACAGAGTACAGAATGAAGCTTCATCAGTAATAAACGAGAAATTGATTGCAATGCTGTGACCTCTGTTTAGTGTCAAGCTGGCCCCAGTGTGCGAGGCTTCATAGACCAGATCTTCATGGAGCCCACCAAGATTATGATCGTGGGAGCTGACTGTTCTACTTCCACTGAACCTGTAGCGGAATTGGCACCATTCTGGAACCTTGTTCAGGTAAGTAGGTGTGTGTGTGTGTGCATGTGTGTGTGTGTGTGTGGGTATATACATATTGTGCAGGTAAGGGAAGATGTTATTTTGTTAGCTGTGATTGAGTTTGGGTAGCATAGAATTCTAAGTGGATAATGAGGTATTTGTGCCCGACTGTTTAGATATATGGGCTGGCTGGTGTTGTGATGGAGGAGACATGTGATATATGTCCCAGTTTATTTAAGCTATAACCAGCCTAATGACTCACAGCTGATGATTCAGAGCCTTACAGCTGATATATCCCAAAGTGTCAATGGGTTAGATGTAACTCTCTCTTCTTCTTTCCTTTCTCTGTCTCTTCAGATTTCTCCTTTGTCCAGTAGCCCGGGGCTGTCTGACACAAGCACCTTCAGCACATTCACACGAGTGGCATCGTCCGATGAAGCTGTGGCAGTGGGTGTGGTCAACCTGATGGTGAGATACAACTGGACCAGAGTGTCTGTCATCTCAATGCAGGAGAGGATATTCACTTCCGTAAGCATTAGACGCAAACACCGTGTCCCTGTCATGATACTGGACGCTAACACCGTGTCCCTCTCATGATACTGGACGCTAACACCGTGTCCCTCTCATGATACTGGACGCTAACACCGTGTCCCTCTCATGATACTGGACGCTAACACCGTGTCCCTCTCATGATACTGGACGCTAACACCGTGTCTCTCTCATGATACTGGACGCTAACACCGTGTCCCTCTCATGATACTGTACGCTAACACCGTGTCCCTCTCTGAACTGACGCTAACAAACCGTGTCCCTCTCATGATAACTGGACGCTAACCCTTGTCCCTCTCATGACTAACTGGGACGCTAACACAACCGTGTCCCTCTCATGATACTGGACGCTAACACCGTGTCCCTCTCATGATACTGGACGCTAACACCGTGTCCCTCTCATGATACTGGACGCTAACACCGTGTCCCTCTCATGATACTGGACGCTAACACCGTGTCCCTCTCATGATACTGGATGCTAACACCGTGTCCCTCTCATGATACTGGACGCTAACACCGTGTCTCTCTCATGATACTGGACGCTAACACCGTGTCCCTCTCATGATACTGGACGCTAACACCGTGTCCCTCTCATGATACTGGACGCTAACACCGTGTCTCTCTCATGATACTGGACGCTAACACCGTGTCTCTCTCATGATACTGGACGAACACCGTGTCCCTCTCATGATATTGGACGCTAACACCGTGTCTCTCTCATGATACTGGACGCTAACACCGTGTCCCTCTCATGATACTGGCCTAACACACCGTGTCCCTCTCAGATACGGACGCTAACACCGTGTCCCTCTCATGATACTGGACGCTAACACCGTGTCCCTCTCATGATACGCTGTGTCCCTCTCACGGACGCTAACACCGTGTCTCTCTCATGATACTGGACGCTAACACCGTGTCTCTCTCATGATACTGGACGAACACCGTGTCCTCTCATGATACTGGACGCTAACACCGTGTCCCTCTCATGATACTGGACGCTAACACCGTGTCCCTCTCATGATATGGACGCTAACACCGTGTCCCTCTCATGATACTAGACGCTAAACACCGTGTCCCTCTCATGATACTGGACGCTAACACCGTGTCCCTCTCATGATACTGGACGCTAACACCGTGTCCCTCTCATGATACTGGACGCTAACACCGTGTCCCTCTCATGATACTGGACGCTAACACCGTGTCCCTCTCATGATACTGGAGATGACATTCAAAAATACACAATTCCTTACCAGTAGGCACCATATTGTGTCAATTTCTCAGAGGTAGTATGTATAATTTAATCAGCCTTCTTGTTCAGTCATTGTTTGGCCGAATGAATAACATGTACACTCTATAGAGTTCTCTATGACTACAGCCAGTAATAGAGTAATTTGAAACTTATACCGTTGTTGTTTGTTGTTTGTTGTTTGTTGTTTATTGTAGCCATTTATTGTAGCCATTTATTGATAATTGAGTTAAAGGTTGGAACATTTAATTTTTTTTTTTTTTCAAGTGAGTGAGGCAGACTTCCAGCTAGTCGTCATAGTAGAAGACTGTACTGTAAGGGCTACCATTACATCCAGTCGACAGTCTCTTTGTTCTTCCCGCCTCTGAACCGACATTTACCTCTTCTTAAAACATTGAAGCAGTGCCACATTTGATATCTAGTTGTTGCATATGAATGAGGGGAGAGATTGTTTGACATAGAAACACTCTAAAGGCATGTCTAGTCTGCAAGCAGGATGCCATGCTCAACCAGCGGATACACTGAAGGTGGTGAAGCCGCCTTCGTGCTAAAATTAGGGAGTTTTGTGATCAATTACTTACAAGCTATGACACCCAAAATGTCACCTCTTCCAGTGGCTAAGTCTCATTTGCCCACCAGAAGACACATGGCTGTCGGTTGAAATGACAATCTTTATTGTTGTTTTGTTTATCTTGTGAAGTTGCATAGGCGTGGTTTTTACTTTCTTCAAAATAAAATAAAATTTAATCTCCCATAAGCACCACTACCAAGAATTAGAACATAGATACTGTAGTTTTTGTATTGTGACTGAGGGACTTTAAATTGCTTAGGTCTTTAGAGAGGGGACACTATTAACTTAGTGTCCCTCCAACTGCACTTAGTTTCCCTCCGATTGTGTTGTTAGGAGTAGTCACTACATTCTAAATTAGTTAATTGCTGTGCAACCGTCGTGAAATACTGTTTTTGGGTCCTGAAGGCCTTAAGTAGCGTCCTGGCTGCGCTCGGGAAGCTACAAGCTGGGGCCTTCGGGACTAACGGTAGTTCCCTCATAGGCAGCGCCTAACGATTATCTTTATTAGAGGTGTAAAGGAAGGCTAAAAACAGTTTTGTCTCTATTGTTAGTTTACTGGTCAGAGTGTACTCCATTTAATGAGTGCTCAGCATTGAGTTGATGGACTGTACTTTTTTGTACTCACAATTTTCTTCTTCAAGTGTTGGATTTTGCCTGTTCAAAGTTGCAATGGTTTATTGGCAACTCTAATCGCAAATCCTGTTACTTATGATCTATCGATTCCAACGACAAAAATATTAATAAATACATTAACCAAATTTAGACAGATTTTCCCAAAACGAGAGACATTATCGACATGCTCCTTTCCATTCATGAATTTTGCTGAGCTAGCTGCTTCAACAGTAGCACAGAGTTGTGTATGGTATGGTATGGTGAAGATGATATAGACTGCTGAATGGAGGGAGACATAACACCACATTGAAGATGATGGATGAGGTAATCAATTGGAGCTACAAAATATACTTTTATAAGATAGTTGCTTTTTAAAGAATAAGCAAAAAAAAAAATTTTTTTTCGCACAGAATTTTTGATTAGCAGCATAAAGTGGTTGACTTGTTGCCACATGGTTTGAACTTTGGTGTTTGTGCTTGTGCGTGTGTTAAGGTGTGGGACTTTAACTTAGTGACATTGTATGAATTTCAAGTCAGAAGCTGTGACAGAAATTATTGCGTACAATCTGTACTCATATGTGATCCACAATGTTGTTAATTTCCCATAGAAATGTCACATATAGCTAACTATTTTTCATTTTAAATTTTGCACTGGTTGAATACTTTTGTCTTGTATAATTCACTGTTCAAATATTTACTTGAAAATTCTTATGATAGTGCCAATATGTGTGTGTTACGTATTCCGTACTTTTAAAGAAGTTATCATAAGCGGACTTTAAAAATGATTAAACCACATCTCTGACATCACTTATGATCACTTATGATTGCGTGGGTGAGGCACTCAGTGACCAGGAATGATCCCTCCTCAGTGCCTCTATTAGCTGCTATTGTGGAGGACTTGTCCAGCATGAGTTTCCATCTTGCTGGACCCAACAACACAATCACTAAAACTGGAAGACATTTTATATTTAATATTCTATTGTTTTTGTCGTGCACTTCCACCTTTAGACGGTAAGAGTTCGGATTTCTGACGTCACGCCTACATTCCCGTGTGTTTTTCGGGCACCTCCTACCATTAAGCACATTTTCTTTCTTTCTTTTGATGTTCGAAACGATGAGATTGTCAATAATCTGAATCATATAATTCTAAAAAAAAATTTTTTAATCTCACTCTGGTATCAAAAGAAGACTGGATTGAGAAACCTAGCTACATGATTTCAGGTAAAACTTACAATTTAATGTCCTATATACTCTTCACCATGCAGCAGTCAGGTGACCAGTCAAGGTACATCTTTATGCAGTTCCAAATGCTGCATTGTCTAAATTTTATTTTTCAGTACAAGAAGAAGTTTGTTTTTTGTTTTTTGTTTTTTGTTTTTTTTAATGTTATGTCTAAGCTGGTGCTATGGGTATTGTTTAGAATGAATGGCAATGAAATAAACTCTTAAATGGTAGCACAAATGGAGCTGGATGAGTATGTTGTCAACAAGTGACCTGATGAAAGGATGAAATGAGCCATTACCTCACTGAGTGGTATGGTCACAGATTAGTAACTGTGGTCCAGTAAAAACTAAAACTTCCATTGATGACATGATGCACACATCAGTTCGGAGAATCTGTCTGAACTGTCACGTCCCTTGCTTTGTTTTCAGGCATTATTAATATACTTCCCTCTAAGTGCTGCTGATGTGTTTACAATTCTGACTTCCTTGTTGCTATGCTCTAAGTATTATTGGCTCCTGATATAATGAAATTTAACAAAATGGCAATGTTTATATTTAGCAGTGACAACACAAACTGAAAAGTGTAGCACACACACACACATACATAACACACACTCACACACCATTGCTGTTTTCATCCATGTACTAAAACTGAATACTGTTCACTTTCAGACTTTCACTCGTCTACGAGATGAATTGCTTCAGGCTAATATCACCACTGACCCCAGGGAGTTCACTCTGAATCCAGACGAAGACCCCAGGGCTCTTGTTTCTAGAGTTTATGTAAGTTTTTCTTCTTTTTTTTTTTTTTGTTGTTTTTTGTTGTTTTTTGTTGTTGTTGTTGTTGTTTCTCCGTCTTTCAATGATGATGGACACAACAGTTTGTTAACTTTACATAGTGATCAGTGAGCAAGAAGATAAAATTGATTGTTTTTATGGCTCAGACAATATTTTGCATAGATAAGGATGTAGGTAGAATGCAGGGAATGAAAACTATCAGCAGAAGGAGTGGGAGATGGAGTGTGACGTGAAGTATTAATTGATTGCTTATAGTAATGCTCTTAAAAGCCACTATAATATAATCTGAGATCTAGACTCGTAATACAACACTGATATAATATTTATCTTGCAGAATTCTCCATCTCGGATCATCTTCCTCAATCTGTATCCATCACAAGCTCAAGAAATTATATGCTTGGTAAGTCTTAATAGAAAACCAACACAGAATGCATTCTGTTTACCAACATGCCACACCCCCTATTATCTCATTCTCTCTCTCTCTCTTTCCAGGCCTACCAGAGGGGCATGACAGTTGCCAACGGCTACGTGTGGCTACTGTTTTCCTGGTACCCGAACTACTGGTGGACGGGAGATCCAATGTCACGCCCTTATCCAGTGCCTTCTTGCACCAACAATCAGTTGGAGACTTTCCTTCAGTATTCTTTCGTGATAGACCACTATGCCTTCGTGGAGGACAGGAGCGCCGTGTCTGATGCCAACCTGGTGAGATCACGTGCACGCACACGCACGCACATATGATCCGGAGCTGTGGGAGGAGTTTTGTTTGTTTACACAAATTTTTTATTTGCAGACTCGAAATCAGTACGATCAGCTGTTATTGGAGCGACTGGGAGGGGTGGAGTTTCCATTGAGCAATCAAGCTCAGTTCTACTTTGATTCAGTGTGGGCTGCAGCTAGGGCTCTGGACTTGACTTCTAGTAAGTTAACTGCCAGGGGGCGTGAAGATTTTGTTGGCTGGATTTTGCTGTGTAGTTGTTGTGGTATTAGTGTTATCACACAATTTGTGGCCACAAATGATCAAGCTATTGATAACACTTCATTTAGATCAAATCTAATTATTATTATTATTATTATTGTTGTTGTTGTTGTTGTTGTTATTGATTACATTATTATTATTACTTTTATCTATTATATAGATTACTACTACTATTATTATTATTATTATTATTATTATTATTATTACTACTACTACTACTACTATTACTGTCACTCTTACTATAGAATTAATTGCCTTCTTCTTGTAACAACACTATTGTTAATGCTAATGAGATCATTATGTCTAATTTTTGCTACTTGTTCTCTCATGTCTTCATATTCATCATTTACTCCCCAGGGAAGTATGACTTGACTAACTTCACTTACGCCCCCGATGACGTCTTCTCCGTGGAGCTCTCACGGTATCTCCTGGCTAGCCTGAAAAATCTGAGTTTTCTGGGACTGTCGGTAAGTTCAATTAAAATGGATGCCACGCCAACTGCATACGTGATAATCATCACTTGAAATTGAGTTTGGCTAATTGACTTGTGGCGATGATGTAGTTTTACATAACAGCTGCTTTTATTTGGAATAATGAGGTGCAGTAGTTTACCACATAATCTATCATAGTCTAGGCACAGCCTAGCAACCAACCTCTTTACCAATTGCTGAATTAGGGCTTGATTACCAGCCTGAGGAGGCCATTAGGAGTTGGTGCACGTGCACACACATACATAGCCAAATAAAGATGGTGTTATTACCATCCAGTTGTGGAGCAAGCTTGTGCATATTGTCATGGTTACTTCCTAATAAAGATCTGAAATATTTGGCTATTTGCCTTCATACTATCAGAAATCCATTAAAACCTTGTTTTCTCTTCAGAGAGTGGAATTGCATGCATTAGCAGTGAACAGTCTCATGTGACACTATTTGGTCATCTTGCTGGCTCCCCATTCAGTCACAAGTAGATTAGCCATGGCCATCAGTCCGTGGCATTCAGTGGATAGTCCCGTTTAATGATTATGTGGAATTTGCTGTGTTTGTATTTATAGCATCATTTAATTAAGTGTGGAATTCTAGATATGTTTTAGCATATAGTACTTGCATTTCTTTGTAGGGCCCAGTTAACTTTAATCAAGTGGGGGACAGGAAGCCTTCGCTGCGATTTTTCCAGTACCAGAGTGAGTTACGTGTGTGTGTGTGTGTGTGTGTGTGTGTGTGTGTGTGTGTGTGTGGATAGATAGAGTGCTGACTCATTGTGAGATTTGTTTTGTTTGTGTTAGGGAATGGATCAGGTGTGTTGTTCAGAGACTTGGTTGGCAATGCAGGCAGGATTGGAGCTCAATTCCCCAGTAAGACAATGTCTCGGTCTAGATCTATGCTATATGTTACAAACCGGTCCAACTTTGAGCAAGTCCAGTAAAATATTAGGGGTAATAATAGCATAATAATGATAGGGGTAATAATAGTGTAGTAATGATAGGGGTAATAATAGTGTATAGGGGTAATAATGATAGGGGTAATAATAGCGTAGTAATGATAGGGGTAATAATAGTGTAGTAATGATAGGGGTGTGGCAGACTCAGAGATGACAAGCTGGTGAACCCACCAAATGTAGCAGTTCTAATCTTTCACTTTGATGATGGCAAGACTCAAGACTACTTACATGAATGAGTATATATTATGAATGTGTGTGTGTGTGTGTGTGTGTGGATCTACTAAGGGATAGTTCGGAATGTTGTGTTGTATGTTATAGCTATGATGGAATGACGACTGTGATGATGGCATTGTGTGTTCATCAGCTTGTCATCGCTGAGTCTGCCGCAGGGGTAATAATAGCATAATTGGCGAGCAAGACACTATACAATGGTGTCAAATTGAGAATCGGGGATATTTGTTTATATTATATATGTGTGGATGTACATATGTCATTTGTACTTCGACCCTCTCATATTTTTGTGTTAGCTCGTTGTTCGACCCCGTCCCAAACTGCACCTGGTTTATCGATCATTACCCGTATCACCCTAGAAATTGAATTGTTTACCGCTTTGAATTCTTTTTGCGGGTGCAGTTAAACTCAAACACTTACCAGAGTTCCATTTCTATTCGAGTTAGTGGCGGTGGTAAGTTCATATGCTATTTGACATAGTTATAAGCCCTACACAACAGTATTTACTTGAAAATTCATTGTCTGCTAGACTAACCATGAAGGCAAGTCTTGTGTAGGTGTGTCCAGTTGTATGAATAGTATTGTGTGTTACAACTACTTCTTAGAAGAAAAAAAATAGAATGTTTAAATACCGTGACTTGTTGTTTTTTTTGTTTTTTTCCAGTGTGGTTACTATGGCATTGAATCCCCCTTATGTAATTTAAAAACTCTACTTTTTTTAGTAGCTTGAGTGTTAGAAGTAAAATCTATCATTTAACAATAGTGTAGTTTTAGGCTCGCTCGCCATATTAGTGCTCAAGCACATACATAATTTGTACCTCCTAGGCAGTGAGTGTGTATTTGTTTGCCTGAGATCTAATAGATGTCAGGCAAACTCAAGTATCTATTGATCAGTTGGAAAGAAGGGAAAAGACAGGAAATCAAACTTTATTATACAAACATTATTTACAGCAGAATATTTCTCAGTACTTACAGCTAAATGTTATTAATATTAATTTAGCCATTAAATGTACTTCATCCAATTTAAACAATGTTTAGTCTTTTGTTATTTTGAGAGTTTATATTCAAGTATTCATTTCCATTGTTGCACTGGTCTGTTTAGAAACAGCGCTGTGTGACTATACATTCTAAGCCACCAGTGGCTGTGTGACTAGACATTCTAAGCCACCAGTGGCTGTGTGACTAGACATTCTAAGCCACCAGTGGCTGTGTGACTAGACATTCTAAGCCACCAGTGGCTGTGTGACTAGACATTCTAAGCCACCAGTGGCTGTGTGACTATACATTCTAAGCCACCAGTGGCTGTGTGACTATACATTCTAAGCCACCAGTGGCTGTGTGACTAGACATTCTAAGCCACCAGTGGCTGTGTGACTAGACATTCTAAGCCACCAGTGGCTGTGTGACTAGACATTCTAAGCCACCAGTGGCTGTGTGACTAGACATTCTAAGCCACCAGTGGCTGTGTGACTAGACATTCTAAGCCACCAGTGGCTGTGTGACTAGACATTCTAAGCCACCAGTGGCTGTGTGACTATACATTCTAAGCCACCAGTGGCTGTGTGACTAGACATTCTAAGCCACCAGTGGCCATCATTCGCAAACCGGGATATCTAAAAGCAGCTAATTAATGGCGATATATTAGTTTTTGATAGCTCTGAGGAAGGAAGGAAGGATTTAATTTGAGTTGCTTAACTTGGCAAGCTGTCCATTCCATAATAGCTCATTTTCTTTCTGAGGGAGTCTTACTTGGCTACTGCTTTATAGCAACCATCTTACAACTTACTCTTGATATTTTTTTTAACTACAAGGCTGTTACTATACATAGACATGGTGAGGCCTTAAGCTCATGTTTAATTGTTACAATATGGATACCCTCTTCATCCTCTAGTGCTAATTGTACAACTCCATATGTCGCCATTTTAATTTATAAGATGCATTTGCAAAACTATTATTATTAGTATTAACCCTCAGCGTGCATGCGCGGGAGGGTTATAGTAGTCGTCCTGTCTGTCTGTCTGTCACGCTCTGATTTTGGAGATTACTGACAATTAACAGTCGATTTGGGTATGAACTTACTCAGGACGAAGATTTAAGACCTTTTATTGTGCTACTTTTTTTAATTTCGTGCTAATCGTTGAGAAAACGCGAAGCTATCAACTTTGCGTAGGTACCAGCTTTTATGGGCAACGCCCCCTAGCGTCACGTCATAATCACGTGAGCAAATTATTTCTTACAGCCAGCGGTGTAGTTTGCTTTATGTCAGGGAAGTTAATGGAGTTGAAAGAAGTGAAGTTTCGCATTGAACCACTGAACTCTGAGGTATATGTCTGTCACTTTTCAGTTACACCGGATTGTCCTTATTTTACTTCCAATTCTGAGAATTATATTGTAAGTTTAATTCCTTCCAAAAGGTTCTGCTGGGTAATGATGAAGTTAGTGAAGTTAAGGTTCTCAGACCCTGTGGTAGTCATCGGATACCATCAGAAAGTCATGTGACTATAATTAGCCCTCCTGTGGAAAGTTTACTTGCACAGTTAGCAAGACTCCAAAGTTGTTGTTGTTTTTTCAATAATTTGACTACTTTGCTGGTAGCTATGTGCTAGAGATGCAATGCCAGTGATGTTTTTGTGAGCAAACAATACACCACCTTGTTGGAAAAATGTTGATTTTTACGTACAATTTCAGCAATAACGTTGTGATAGTTTTCAAGTTGTCTTAGTGGTATGGTATGTTTTAATGCTTGCTGATTGCACATATTGCCTCTGTGTTAACATCCCATTCACTTATTAGTTTAAATTAATCATTGTTATTATAAGATTGTATAATGTAATTGATAGGGGCTTTTATAGTAATACTCAACATGCACTCTCCCCTTGGGCACGTGTTTGGTACTTCCTAATCCAATGAAGAGGGAAATAGTACAACTTCCAGATTATGCAAACAATTACTCGTTGTTACCCAAGGGCAGGAAATGGAAGCTTGGGTATGGTTGGCGGCAGGTCTGGAGAAGTTTGCAAACGAGGAAATTAATCCTATTTGGCTTCTCAGAGTAGAGTAGAATTCTGGGAGTCAGTTTTATGCTGTAAGATATTTAAAATAGTTACATTGAACCTGATACCAAAGTGATGAACAAGAGAAGCCAACTCTCAGACATATTTGTATGAGTAATAGCATGGGTAACCCTGCTATTGATCCCTAATAGCACAGGTTACCCGTGCTATCACTCACTAATAGTAGGCCAGCTTCTTCTTTCTTTCTTTTTATTTTTATCATTTGCACTGTAGCTTAGCTACAATGTATTGTTCACTCACTATCTCCGTATTTCAGGATTAGCTTCCTCTGGAACTTTGTTTTCAACCTATGGCTTCTCTTAATCTGTTGAGAAAAAAAATACTGTCTGATACAGGTTGGACTTCTGCAGAAGAATGACATTGTCTCCAACTAGAAACTACTCGAACTGTATGTTTCCAAGCCTAGAGCTGCACGCATGCACACTTACCCACCGTGCTATTTCACTTAGTCACGTGCTATTTCAATTGAACAGCAATTTTTTCCCATACATTTGGAATCTACACGCCATCATACTGAACAGGATGGAGCTTTGCTGGATACGGTTCCGTGAAAACCAACTGTCGCTTTGTCTGATTATAGTTACGATAGCACAGAGCTAGTACTTGTAAACTGTCAGTTAGTTGATAGGTCTGGCTTCATTAGTCTCCATTCATTACTCTCAAGTCACTCACGTGTTACAAGTTAGCTATGCACTATCTCTTGGTTTCAAACTCACCGGTGAACTTATTACAAGTTAGCTATGCACTATCTTGGTTTCAAACTCACCGGTGAACTTATTACAAGTTAGCTATGCACTATCTCTTGGTTTCAAACTCACCGGTGAACTTATTACAAGTTAGCTATGCACTATCTCTTGGTTTCAAACTCACCGGTGAACTTATTACAAGTTAGCTATGCACGCACTATCTTTTGGTTTCAAATTTATTTTTGTTGTGCACATCAACCAATCAGGATCATTTAATTAATAATTAATGATACGATTGCAAGGAAACTAAAGATATAAAATATTCAAATGTATGAGTGAGTTACATACAATACAATACAATACAATACAATACAATACAATACTGGTTCAACTTTAGTACTATAAACACAACATCACAAAACAAGATTTAAATTTAGAGACATAAAACAACCCATTTAGTTGTAACTTACTCCTAAATACACGAATTAGAATGAACGACTAACAAGCGAAAGCCTACATATGCATCATTCTGGTAATACCATTTCTATTTGTACATTCCTAGACAACAATCTCGTTGACTGCGCGATACTTAGAACCTGGGAGTAAACGGAGCACTTGAAAGTCTTCTGTCACCTGTTCCTCCTGTCTGTGTCTCTGTGTCTATAGATGGCGTGCCACAAGATGAGAGATTTGCTTACATCAACCTGGGACTGTTCATCGTCTACGCCATCTTGTCCTGTGTGGGTGTAGCCTTTGCCATCACATGCCTCGTCATCAATATCTATTTCAGGGAGAAAAAGTATGTTAAGTTAAAATAGATGTGGTAAAGGTGGAATATGAAAAAAAATATCCAAATCCAGTCTTCTCTATTGGTTGTAGCTACTTCTGTTGTAATGTTTAACTGTTAGAAATTTATTTATCCTTTAATCCTTTAATTAATGGATTTTGATAATTGCTGTGAGAGGATGAAGAACACAAACAATAATGTCCAATCATTTCCCATGAGACTAGCAACATCTGTAGCAGTACTCCCCCTGTCTATGAGTACGTTCTATCTAGCCTTAGACAGCACTCGATCTTCTACTGATAATCTTGTAATGTGCCTCAATAGGACACAGTGTAGTAAGAACAGGTGTAGCATTTGATATAAACGATTTATTTGAGGGAGATCAGAATAGCAGTGTTTCCCACACAGGGTAAGGGGTACAACAGGGTAAGGGGTACACAGGGTAAGGGACACACAGGGTAAGGGGCACACAGCCGGTAAGGGGCACACTGGGATTTACTTCCTTTTGTGAGTAGTACGATTATAAAATCATGCTTGTGATCAAACACTGATCAATTGTGAAGTATTTGTATATAGGCACGTGCATCGATGCGACCCCCTGAACACACACTACTTAGATCTAAGTAGTGTGTGTTCAGGGGTTGTAACTTCCCGAGCTGGAGGTTAGTAGGGTCGAAGGCTGACAATTCACACTAGCAAATATATAGGGGATGACATTATATAAGGTAAAATGGTTAGGAGAAGGAACATGAATATCATTACGTATAGTATTATTTGGTAAGGTAACTAGTAATTTCACGAATGAGTCGCTTGTTCAGGACTGCTCTTGTGACTGTCCTGAACAGTGCGAGTTAAACCACCAAAATTTTAATATGAATGACTTGGGTTAACACTTACTACACTATTGCTTCATGCGCTCCACTCTCTTGACTGACTGTAGAGTGGTGAAACTGACCAGCCCTTACCTCAACGTCCTCATCATCTGCGGCATCATCATGCTCTATGTGGATGTCATCTTGTTCGGAATTGACGAGGGAACTCCAGTCAGCAGGTGCTCCGTGAACGCCCTCTGCATGGTGAGCAAATGACCGAGTTGGCGGACAATAAATATACTGTAATATAAAAAATGTGGGGAAATGAACAAGTAATCCATAAATTACATCTGCCCCTATAATTTATTGCTCATTAGTTGCGGCTGTGGATCGCCAGTATTGCCTTCTCTTTAGTGTTTGGTACTATTTTTGCCAAGACTTGGAGAGTCTACTATGTCTTCTACAGCTCACACAAGCACAAGCAATCCAAGAAATCTGTAAGTCCATCTCAGTCTCTCTGTCAATATTGCTAGTCATTTGAGTATGTATCGTATCGGTGAGGTGATGTCAATAACAACATTGTTGTTTGTGAATGGACGCACACACACACACACACACACACACACAGCTCATCCAAGACCACGTGCTCTTCATCATGGTTGGAGTCCTCGTAGTCATCGACATTGTCTTCATGACCTTCGTGACTGCATTTCAATCATCTCGACTCACTCTGACAGACAGAGAACTGCTTTCCAATGTAAGAACAGCTAGACTGCTATTAGGATGCCTGCAGATAGATTGAACATTTAGTTGGAACACAGACTGTCCAGTGTATATCCACTATTGGGGATGTCTGTTAATGGAAAATCTGCTGTACTAAACCAGATTATGGGTCACTTACATACAGTATATATATATATATATATAAAGAAAAAAGAAAGAAAGAACCAATGCACACAATCCAAATATGTGGGGGAGGGGGGGGGATCCACCTAATTGCAGCTGAACACTCAGCCCTGCATCTTCGGCAATTTACTTGGCTCTAAGGATTTTTTTTTTTAACTCATGAGTGTTCATAATTTATATTCCCATTACAACTACAACATGATATAGACTATTAAGTTACAGGATGTACATAGTCTGACATGTGACGATGCTAACTACCATGTAGCATGTAGCATTGCATGTGTTCAGCATGTGAAACTTTTGTAGTTCTCTTTCAAGGAAGCCTAATGGATGCATGTATTAGACATGCTCAACACCATGGCCGATGATGACTGGTGTTATCACATTTATTAACAAAGATGATGCATCCACCATTTTACATGTTTACATTGTCTATGTACACACGCACACACACACCACACACACACACACACACACATCAGTCTCAGGAGCTCTCTACCATCGTGGGCCTGTGCTACTCCAAGAATCGCTTCATCTGGCTGAGCATTCTGTTCGTCTATAAAGGGATACTCCTCATCATCGGCATCTTCCTCGCATTCGAGACTCGTAAGGTCAAGATCCGCCACTTGAACGACTCGAAGGTGATCGGCATCGCCGTGTACTGCATCGTTGTCCTGTCCATCGTCTTGTCTGCCACAGGAGTGCTCCTGGAGAATTACGTGGATGTCTACTACGCTGTCCTAGGAATCATGATTCTCCTTGGAAACTCCTCCCTCCTCTGCCTTATCTTCATACCCAGGGTAAGTGTGTGTGTAGTGGCTGTGTGGTGTAGTGGTTGTGTCCTTGGCTCAGGGCCTGAGGTCCCAGAGTTCAAGCCCCACTCTGGCAATTTTCCATCTAGTTTTCCATCTGCCTCCCACCAGTCCACCCAGCTGTGATTGGGGACCTGGCATT
>WLWD01002126.1_pt1 | contig 74814 bp, 60 predicted proteins | sample 6712731 | NCBI WGS metagenome assembly WLWD01 (sample SAMN12718690, study PRJNA576275) | sponge metagenome | isolation source: marine sponge | host: Mycale hentscheli | place: New Zealand: South Island, Marlborough, Capsize Point | collected 2014-11-01
CGAATGCTTCAGTGATATCAGGAAAAACTTGCCAGATTTTCCAAGCACTCTTCTTTCCTCTTCCGCCAAAAGATGAGACAGTATCGCATCCTGTGAATGCATGAAAAACCGGTAAGACAGCACAATTCCTGGGGTCCATTCCACTAACAACTTCATGTACAGGAATGTAGCGGAAGTTGAAGCCCACGCCAAAAGCTAGCCAAAGCTCATCAGGATTGATTTGGCTGAACATTGCAATTGCAATCACGATAACATCGGTATCTACCGTGCGCACACACAACTTTCTGTGACCTTTCATGACTGTATCTGCTGCATGCATTAAAAGGCGGGTGTCTGCTTCTTCATGTAAGCAAGGAGAGAGGTTTGTCAAGACAGCATTAGCCATGGTAGTATGTACATTGCTTCCATCAGTTGCATAAATAACTTTTCCTTCATCAATTGGTAAATGTATAGCTTGCTGTGATAAAAATTTGAACAGTTCTGTTTTGTTTTCATCCACACGAAGGAAATCTTTCCAGTTCTTAGGGATTTGAGTACTTGGGGCCACTCGTCTTCGAACACCCTTCCTCTCTTTTGCCTGGTAGAGCCTTTCAAGCTGTCTGGAATGTATACATCCCACACTATATCTACCCGCCTGGCAGTTGTTAGCTGATTAGAGATATAAGGAAGAAATACTAGTTCTGAATATTGTTGAAAAGTCTGTGCCATGCCAGGATTGAGCATCTGAACTACTGCTGCACCATCAAGCAATTTGGCATCTACAGCAGGTGTGCATGTGGACTGCACTTCCTCTAATCCAAGGCAGCTGAGAAGGTCAGCTTTGTTACCAAGGCGAAGCTTTCCTCCCAATGATAGCGATGGTGGAGTAGCCTGGTTCTCATGCATGAAGAAAGTCTCTAAGTCCCCTGATCTTGTTTGACACGAAATGTAGAGACGTGAAAAGAGGTTACAGTCATTTTTCAAAGCTGTAACTTGCATCTTTTGCTTTGAGGGCTTTGGTGGTGGGTGACTAAGCAAAACCAACTTGTTTTTGTGGATTACATCTGTAATAGGCACCTCACATTTAACAAGTCTCTCATCAACAAAGGTGTTGTACTGTTTCTCACCAAGTTCTTCAGCTTTCCTCACCGATTCTCCTACAGATGGGTGTAGAATATCCCTTGTGTCTAGAACCAAGAGATCTTGGCTTTGCTCCAAAAATGGAGTGCCCATTTCTTCAATCACAGCAACCAAAGACTTCACTTCGTTGAAGAAGGAAGTCTGGACTCCACGGTGTTGTTCATGGTGGCGATGATCAGTGGTCTGATTACGAGACTGTAGTGCTTCAAATTCATTAACCATCCTTACAATTTCTGGACCTGCCACTGTCCACCGTCGTAAAGCTCCTGGGTTCATCAAAAGTCCTACAGCTCTACCTGATTCTTTGATGACAGCATTGTTCTGCTCATGGCATTGATCAGTTGACATGGCTGAGAACTTATTGCAAGTTTTATGAACAACAAATTTTCCTGCACAGAATTCAGCATAGATTCTGGGATGATTCTCTGATAGCAAGGTCATATCTCGAATGTGTACTGGCAACCACCTAGAGTAGTGCGTGTGGTCAAGTGCGAACATCCAAGGTACAATTTTTGTCAGAGATTCCAAGTACAGTTGAAAGTTGCCTTCACGAATTGATCTGACAAACAGCAACATCAAGGTTTCCAGTGCAAGAGTTTTTAACCAGTAGTGAAAATGAACACTCTGCTGAGCTCTGAGATCACACCATTTCTCCAGAGACAAAATTTCTGTATCTTCTGACTTGTACTTAGCATAAGCACGAAGAAGTACAGTATGGATACTTGCTGCAGTCACTTGGTGCGCATGCCTAGTCTTTGTGACGTGGCTGACATTGATAAAAGAATTGGCTGTACCTGAACTTGTAATATTAGCCTGTACCAGAGCACTGATCCATCCGCTACCATCTAGCCAATCTCCAAGAACCTACAATAATGAAGACATATTATACATCACACACTTATAAGTTGCTACTGTTACCTTCAAAATAGCCATTTCAATGCGCAGGTCACCAAACATGATTATAAAGAGGCTTTCTCCGAATTGGTTGGGCCAAGTCCACTAGATTTCTTTAGCAAGAGCAAACAAAGATTGATCGGCAGTAAGAATAGGAACCTGGCCAGGGTTGAGATGTTGAATGGCTGCTTGAATAATGGTCATGGAGTGTTTGATCATAGCTACTGAATGCGCACTCTCTGTGAATAGTGGTAGCAAAGCATTGATTGCAGCAGGTGGCATTTCATTCGTTTGGATGCTTGCATGATAAGCAGACCAGGAGACCCAATCTCCGTCATCCAATTTATCTTTGCTGAGAGCTGCAGTAACACAGTTAAGCCATTCAATCTCTCCTTCTTTCGCCCTTTCAACATGCAAGAGTGTATCAGGTCTTACATGATCACCAGCAGCAGGTACAGTAAATTCTTTTGTCTTGATATATCCTGGTGGCACATTCGTGTAGTATGAGGGCAAAGGAACTATGAGTAATATAGAGTAGATGGGTTTGTGTGTCCCCCTAAGTTGCGTTGCGGTGTCCATACATCAGCAGCAGTTGACAACTTAGACTACAATCCTACTTCTTCTACAGCAAAGGATTCATTTCATGGAACTGGCATATCACTAATCCAGCATCTGTCTAGTGAATCTGAAGGATATGATCGCGGTGTGCAGATATCTAGTCGGAGTCCCTCTGGTACATCTCAATCCACAGATTGTATTGCTTATGTCGGATGTCAAGTTCAAAAGACATCATAAGAGATACACATGCCTTGATTAAAAAGTGCATCAATCAAGTTCCTACTGCGCGTAATGGCATGAATTTTCAGTGCCGCATAAATTGGAGTAGGTGTTTCACCCTCAGAGCTATGACGAACAGGCAATAAGGCATTTGTAGCTCGTGTGTGTTTAACGCTGTTAAACATCAGGAGCTGAGAAATGGAATGGGATGCTTTTATATTGACTAGCTGAGTTTGATGCTTGATGTTGGGGCCTTCTAAAATCATATTAACTAAGGCAAGAAGTGATTGTGGTACAGCACTTTGCAAGTATTTATCAGTGAATGTCCCATTGAATGGAAAGGCTTGGCCAAAGATTTCTTTCCTTACTATTTTTGCTGCTTGTGCCAAATGCATAGCATCATTATCACTATCGTGATGACAAGCCAGCATCACCGATATCATCGTTGAATGAAAGCATTACATTTCTCCCCTGAAGATGTGCTGTGAGATCAGGGAAGACAGAAAGCAACCTCAATTTTAGTCTCGATGTATGAACACGGCCTTCATTTGCAACTCCAAGTTGTTCCAGGCGTACTTTGTATAGGTGAGCAAGGTCAGCCAATTTGAAGACTGGGGCAACACCCTCTTCCATACGAAAATCTTCTATATATGCCACCAATTCAGCGAACGCTATACCATGAAGATCAGCACGGTCTTCACTCACATGCATGGCTCTTGCTTTCCTAGCTCTGTTGTACAATCCTACAAGACATCTACCATGATACTTCGCTTCAAGGGCAATCATATCACCTGGTGCTAGTTTGGACAGAAGTAAACTATCTTCAAGCTCAAGTGCACATTTGCGAACTTTCCTGTCAATATCATAAGTGGAAGCATTGTGAAGACATGCAGAACTGCCTGGTTCATCACAGAAGAAACATCTATTCTCATCAAGCTCAACACTCTCATGGTTGGAACGAGTCTGCATAGGCAATGACTTCACCCCGGCATTCTTAGCATCAGTATGTTTTCTCTTTGGCCGCTCAAGCTTAGTCTGGCTAAACTTTACCCGACATGCTTTATGCCAGCAAGCATTGTGCCTCATCATTGTAGCTTCAATGCCATCTCCATCATCTAGCCTTCTAATATCTAGATCCAAGCAATCATGCATCTTAAACTGAACAAGGTGCTCTGCCAATGATTTGTAGCCACTACCAATAGGTGCTTTGAGAGATCTGGCTGGACATTCCAAACCCGTTTTAGTGTCCTTCTGGCAAAGAATACAAAGCTTCCAGTCTGTGATACAAGACTTCTTGGATGGTGTGGGTATAGAACCATCTACCAAAGAATGCCGCTTTGCCATGGCAACAGAACTCGACAGTGTCACTATAACATATACAGCATGCAGTGGTAAACAGTAAGCAGCTATCTAACTACTTACCATGTGCCAGGAGAATTCTATGTGAAGCACTGACCAGCTTGCAAGAATGAACTTGCAGCTGCATGCAAGGGCATGACAGGCTATATGTGTTAACATGCTAATTAATCACGTATTGTAAAGTATAAAAGTGGTCGTAACTATTGAACCATACTAGCTATGAACTTGATTCAAATTTCAAAATATTCCTTAGTAGAAGACAATTCAAATGATACCACAAATGGATGAATTACAGTAATAGATCATGATTTAATAGAGAAAAATGATATTTTTAACACCAATTTGGCATCTTAATGTACTTAAAGGTCAAATCCAAAGTGGTTCTACTTCAGAAAATGAAGTCCATTATGTGTAGAATTGATGTATAAAGATTCATACTTTTATCGAAAAGTGCACATTATAATTTGCTTAGCAGCTCTACTATAATGGTAGTGGTGGTGGAAGCAAATTTACTTTGGTCAGGCAAGTATGACCCACCACTTAATCTGGCAATATATGCTTGTATTAATGGTAAAAATGCTTTTTATAAAACAAAGCAGTAGTTCTATAAATAACTGAAAGTATAAACTAAAATAACTAACATCGGAAAAAACTATTTCAAGTTACTAAATTTTAGTTACAACGATACACTGTAATTATTACTAAAACTGGAAAAATTCTAGTGTAAAGTATTGTAAAATAATTATAATTAACACTAATCCTCTTTCTATGAAACTTCACAGCCACACTACCAAGCTACTGCTTCTTTAGCCAGATGGTAGCTAACTCAGACACACGAAGCTAAAACCAATAATTGTTGAAATTGCAGATAACTAATGTATCATATTGGTGGGTGGAGTCAGCATTTTACTGCCATTGGTGTGAGCTAAAGCAGTAGTCGCCAATTTGGTGCAGAGAACTTGCTGACACTAGTGCTAAGTTAATGCTTTAGTAGGTAAGTCGTATTAGCAGGCAGCAAAAATTTATAGCTAAAACATTCGTCCGGCAATTGCCAGGTCTGCCGGGTCCTTCAGCCACCTGTGTATGTACATATATGCATATAAATGTAATGTATACACATGCAGCTATATATTGTAAGTGTATTATAGCACACACACACAAAGCTACATTTAGTTCATACATTACATACAAATTCTTAATGTAATTAAATAAAAATGTGCTTTAATATTGGTTAATTTATCTCACTAACCTGCAATCCTTCATTGCCGAGTGTATTGAGCAGAGTGAGTGTGGTGGAGTCGAAGTGTGCAGCCGTGCTGATCAGTTTCCCATCATCTGTGTAAGCATCTGGAGGAATCTCAAAGTCGTGTACTGGGTAGTTGATGAGTCTGAGAGTAGACAAGGTCTTGGGAGTGTAAAGATTGTCAAAGTAATGTTCATTCAGTTCCAGACCCATAGCTATCATCTGAAGAATATCTAGTGACACCTTATATAGAAGGGCGTAATATCTGTCCATTATTTCTTTGAATTTGTCGAAGTCTGCCTTGTCTTGACCCTTGTCTGGAGTTGGCCAGCTGGTGTCTTCAGTCATGGGATAGCCTGTCTGAATGTCAGGGTCTCCTTCAGGTAAATCTAGACCCATCTCATATGCTTCCTTAAATGATGATCCTGTGCGATCAACTCCAAAATATCCTCTGTACATCTGCATATTGTTGAATGGTCATTCATTTGCAAGCATTCATTTTTATTGTAATATTGCAAGATCAAACACATTTGGTAAGTGAGAGTTAAGTTGTACGTGACACCAGTAGCTATAATTATTTACAATGTGTTCAAATATTGATTTATCCTACAGAAAATATTTTTAGGAAAAGAATATGCTGACAATGACCATTATAGTATAAGTATAATAATTGGTCTTGTTATCATCAACAAAGAGGAAATTGGTCAGACACTTTTTTTTATATAATATGATGTAAGGCCACGTTTGCCTAGATGGACTCGATAGAGTCTTAGATTGGTATTGTGAAGGGTACACAGGTGGACTCATCTTCATCCACTTCAGAGGATCCAGACTGACTCAGACACCCTCTGAAGCAGAAGAGAACCAGACCAAGGAACTGATCTATCGAAGAGAACCAGACCAAGGAACCAATCTATTTATCTGGTCCATCTGGAATACATTAACAAACTTTCCACTTCCTGCATACGTGTTCGTTCTTTGGGTTGTACTTCTTTTTAGCGGTCTCCATCCTCTTCTCTAGAGATAGCCCAAAGAAGAAGTCCACGCACCAGCGGAGATCGTCCTCGTAGTAGCCGGGGACATTCTCCAGAATGAGGAAACCCAAATCACCCATGACCTCGGTGATTCTGGCAGTCAATATCTCCCTGGGTGTGTTACCATAGTTTAAAATGGGGAGCGAGTCCATCGCCGCCACGAAAACTGTAGAAAGTCTTATACTATACTACAGCTTATCTTATTATTATTCTTCATATGTGGAGGGTGTGGCTACTAAGAAAAAAAGGTTACTAAAAGGTCATCATTCAGGCGTATAGACGCGCTGTGTCTCCAGAATCAAAACGCGGTAGAGGTAAGTAAACGTTGCGGAAATGACATCTACAATTTTTTCCGCGTTTTTTCGTTAAGAGAAGTGATGGCGCAAGACATTGGTGACTTAGAATGCGTGGTGTGGAGCAGCCCCTGTATTGCATCAGTGGTCATAAAAATAATCACAGCTTTTGTACAGCAAGTGCTACAGAACTTTAGCTATTTTGCTGAAGTGCAGAAATATCATCAAGCGGACGATAACAGCTTAGGTCATCCCTCGTTGAAGCACTGCTGGGTTCGAAAACACCAGCAAACTGCAACATTCTCATACTCAGTACCTCCCTCAACTTATCCTCAGTGCCACCATCAAAAATGAGTTTAAATTTTCATCAGAGTCAGTAATCTTTTTATCATGAGTGCTAATATGAAGTTGATTTTGAAGACTGATATCTTATAGTATGCAGTGCAATTCTTTCACTTCATTTTGTACTTCATCAACACTTTAGCTGTGTTGAAGACCAAACCAAAGCTGAACACTCAACTTGACATTATTAACTACTTATCATTTCACGCTTATTATTATCATTTCACATTTTACACTTAGCGAGCATGCTCAATTCTATTTGTAAATGCGTATTATCTCACATTCACGTATCACCTTTGTTACCCGTTTATCATTTTCACTTCTCATTGTTACTCGAACCGTTTATGTCAAGTCACAGCCGATAACTTAGTGTCTAGCTAGTTATGAAAATTAAAACAGTAATTAATAGCTATATGAGCTCTACAACTTTCATCAAACCCATGTAGTCAGACCCTAGCTGGCCATTTCTTTTCTGTCAAAACATGCAGCATTGTCTAATCACTTTATAAAGAAACTCTGGATACAATATAACCGACTCTAATTTCTCAAGTAAAAAAATAAAGTAGCTAGTTGATACACACAGTGATAGTGTGGGAGGGGGGGGGAACTGTTATCCAGCACTGAATAAAAGTGGTAAGGTAAGAGCAATGACCTATGAAAGTAGTTCCAAATTATTTTCCCAGCCGAATTTAAAATAATAATTCTGGTTGTAGCTAGTTGATGAATTATGTGTCCCCATTTGGTTGAAAATAACGTCACAACATAAAACTAACTGGGCTTCTAATGCTATTCTTGTTAGCTTCATATTATAGAATAAAATGTGCAAAAGGAAAATGGATTCTAAAAGTTAAATTGCCATTTCAAAACAACACTTCACTAGCCTAACATAACTACAAGTTATTGACCACCCATACCCATTGAAAAGTACATGTATATAAAAAGTGAAACTATGAAATGCAGAAATGAAACTACAATTTAAAATACACAGGTAATCAAATTGAAGCAATGAAGTGTCACTTGGTGCTACACAACTGACAAAGCCAAGCCTTTTCAGGGTCATTTAAGTGTTCATCGCGTAAGGAGCTACTGCAATATGCCACATGAAACCACTTCAGACAAACACTGCACTCAATCATAGGAATTTCCGCAATTTCTGGCATCCTACGGTAGCAGCGCACTGTAATATTGTCTTTTGATAGCAAACCACTATGTTGTGATCTAATATTCCTCTCTGGAAATGGTGTAAACTTTCCATTACAAAAACATTCATACAAATGTTGCCTCATTCCAGCTTGTTTAAAATTACAATCTGCTGGGTCTCTTCCATGTGCTTCTGCAGTGGCATATGCAATGGCAAAGAGTCCACAATTATCACTTCCCACCTGAAAAATAGAATGCATTACGTTATTGTCATGTCATGTGTTATAAATTCTTTTAATAGCAATAGCATATTTATTATAAGCATACAATCTAAGAATAACATACTTAACCCAAAATCAATGACATGCAGGTTGAGCTGCTGTTCATATGAACTAAATCACAAATATTAATGAGTACTCGTAGCTAAGGAATGACAGAATCCAGTGCATTACAGTTACAAATTGCAATGCCTATGAAATACCTGTTTTTGCACATTGATGGTTCTGACTTCAAACGAATCCTCTGGAGAAGACAAGCAATTTGAGCTACTCCCATGGATTCAATGGAACTGTAAACACTATCATAAACTTTTACAATTGGAGCTTTATCGATTCCAATGGTAGATATAGTGAACCATGGTTATTGCAATGGATAACTTGCAAAAATTCTCCAGTAGGAATCCTAAACTTCATAACTAAACCCAAAGTAACACTTTGAAGGCTTTGTATTTGGGGGAATTGCTTCTTTAAAAGTGTCTGGGCTGCATCAACAATTGTATCACAAACCCACTCATTCGAATCAAGTAGGATATTTTTATCATATGTAGTTAAGCACAAGTCTAACCAGTCATACACATTTTTTGTGTTATTTGTGGGATAGTCACCAACAGTGAGATCTACTGTCTCCATTCTCACCCTATAAAACAGTTGATTCACTGACATTTTAAAGCATCTATTTTTCTGAGTTGTATAAAAACCAGGTAAACTGAGCACCCACGTCATTGCTACCTGGATACGAGATTCCTAAAGCAATTGCGGTGTGGATTAGGCAAACTAAGGCTAAGTTCTAACACAGTAACAATACTTAGTTTTATGTTACCTAACTATCAGGCTCGCTCGCCATTTGTGCTCAAGCACACCACTAGTTTTATATAGTATACAGTAGAGAATACTGTAGCTACTTCTATAAACATCCACATTAGCTGATAGCTGACCTCATTAGAACAAGAGTAAAGAAGTGGAAAGCTTCTCACATCTGACTGACAATGATTTTGCAGAGTGGGACTAGCTTCTGCTGGAGCAGGACTAGCATCTGATGAAACTGAAACTAAATCTGTCATAGATATGGAATAGGATCAGTTAATATTAAACATCAAATCAAATAATAGACACATTACCTCGTTCATTGAAGATTTTTAATCGTGCACTGCTGTATGTCAATTTTAAGCAATCCTGACTATGTTTTTTCTTCAAGAAGTATGTGTTGGTGCCAATACACTCCGCCACTTCTTAAGGACCAAACCAATTTGATGCCATCTTGTCACCCTTCTTAGACAGCTTCTTCATATATTTTTACTAAAACCTTTTGGCCAACCTTAAATGAATCTCCTTGATGATGTCTATCATAATGCTACTTTTGCTTCTTCTGTGCTGCTTGTACATTGCTCTTTACCTGAACATCTAGCTGATTACGCAATTGCATCATTTTTTTAACTTCATCATCCAAAGAGGCTTCCTGCAATCATTAAAACATACTTCACATTACTAGTGATGATGACCATTTAAAGTAATAGCCTCTGTACTTGTTTTTACGAGCCCAAAATCTTAAAATTTACATCGTCTTCCCTAGTTTTAATTTTAGCTCTCGACAGTCATTCATTTTTTCCCCTCTCTCTCAAGGTCATAAGGACAATCAAAACTAATCAACACCTCTATTTGCCACCTATTCTTTTTTACACTGGCCACATAATATTATGTATCACCTTTAAATATCTTGACTTAATGATAATAGCTTAATAGCCTAGCATTTGCCTTTTATCCGACACAGTAAATGTATTATACCTCATCATCTACGGTGATATTGTCTGAATCATCATGTCCACTCTCGTTTCCTTTTTCCTGTATAAAAAAATTAGGCTATTACTAGATAATGTAGTAAATTTCTTATCACAAACGTTATTTTCTTCAGTAAGTAGATCCACAGGAAGCCTTGGTTCTCGATCGTAGAGCAAAACAAAGGGAGAAAATTTTGTAGAGGCCTGCTTGCTTGTTCTAGGCAAATAGAACTGAATCAAGATAATTATCCCACTCATCTACGTTTTTCTCAACCATTTTCAATAGTGACCTCTGTAACGTTTGGTTAAATCTTTCGATTAAACCATTTGTTTGTGGGTGGTATGCCAATGATATGGCATGCTTAATTCCTGTAAGTTTGAATAGGTGACCATTGAGGGAATTAACGAATTCTCTTCCCTGGTCCGTTTGTAATGTCTACAAATCAAAGAATACAGAATTTTGCAACACCAGAACTTTCCTTAGTGGGTAGTGATGAGGCTTCAGCCCACTTGGAGTAATAATCCATGCATGTAAGAATATATCTGGGGGGAAAAAAAAAGGTTTTGGTATTATATAATAATAATCCATTAAAAATAGAAAATAATAACCTGTTTCCATTTTTTGAACAGAAAACTGGGCCAATTAAATCTATTCCTATTCTATCCCAAATATTCGAAATAGGAATAGGCTTCAGGGTTGAAAAAGTCTTCTTAAAGTTGGGATTTGTCTACCAAATAAGAAAAACAAACACACACACAAACAACAACAACAACAACAACAGCAGCAACAACAACAACAGACAAACAAGAAAAAAACAAAAACAACAACATAAAATCAACAATAAAAAATAAAAAAATTCATGTGACATACCTTTTGGCACTGTTCACAAGTATTTAGAAAGCAATCTATATCTTGATATTATGCAGTGCCAATAATATCTTTTCACAATTTTCTCTCTAGTCTTGTCTCTTCCAAAATGGCAACCTTCACCCGAATCACTATGAAGTGATTTCATTATTTGCTGCTGCATATTGGAGTCTACAATCCATTTTCTGTTCGTATAGAATAGAACTCCATCCCTCTTGGTAATATTTTGAGAAAATTTTTTGATCGCTCTTTTTCTGCTTTCACCAGGTGAGTACTTACAAGTCTTGCTCAGGTACAGAAAAACTTCATCATAGCTTACTGGGTTTCCAGTAGCCATAACTCGTTGGCCAAGTTGTTTAAACAGTAGTCATACACGTGTGTCATTGAGCCTTGAGGTTGGAGCGTGTTCACAATTGCAGCCCCATCAATGATACTGTAATATATCCAGATGAACTTGTGTCAATCTCAGTTTTAGTATAACTCTAAAGTTACATGTATTCTTTAGACAATTAGCATAAGTGTAAGGTTCTATACTAATCCCTTCAAATGGTTATATTAATTGATTTGAAAGTGGTAACCACTTTCCCCCAGGACATATTGTATCTATAGCCAAAAATTATTCTGATTATAACTAGACTGGACATAAGTCTGGAACAGAATATGCAATAGCTTGAAGACAGAAGCTCACAGTAAGAGGGGAAAAAAATTGTGCTAAATCATCTACTGCATATTCCTGGAAATTGGTTCACATTTTTTCCAAATTGTTGATGACTAGAGTCGTTCCTTCATCTGGCCAAAAAAAAAAGGTGTGCATTGATGCCAATAAATTCAATACTACGTATACACACAATGTTGATGTGGTATGTTGTGATCAGCAAGGTGGCTCACATCTAGCTTCTTGCACCCAAGAGGAAGCAGAGACTTAATATTTCTATGTCTTGAAGATGCAGTTATATGTACAAAGTAGAATGATTATGTATAGTGCTGAAGATCACCTAGCTCATCAAGTTTCCTTTAGGGAATGTCAACAATGGATTGAACAGTCACAATCTTTAATAATTCTGCATTTTGACTTTATTTTCAAACTAAACTGTGTTGATGTCTTCCCACATAATAGGTAGTTGAATTTACAAATGTTTCTACTGTAAAATAAATAATTATTTTTTGAGAATTCAATATCCAGTTGGTAAACTAACACTTATTTGCTGCGTAATAAACATGATGTCATTTTCCTGTTTTGTATCACTTATTCTTTTTTCTATACAATTATATAAACCATAGTGCACTTTAATCATTTGAGTCGTCACCATTTTGTTATATTAAAAACTTTGTCTTACATGAAAATGAACATTAATCGGCTATTGTAGTATTAGTACCTAAGATAGTACACCAGAGGGAAAGTGTGAATAAAATTTATAGGTGGAAGCCGATTTGAATCTAGCTCGAGCTCTGTCCATTGCCCAAGGTATGGAAGCTGCAAGTAAAAATTCTCAAACGTTGGAGAACCAGAGAGTGTAATTGGCGAGCGAGCGAAGCGAGCGAGACACTTACAGGGGTAACACAATCGAAAATCGGGGATGTTTATTTATTCAGCTAAGCGAGCAGCGGAGCTGACTCTCTAATGAGTTCGCGATATGTAATAGTTATGCCATGGCCAACGAGGGGTTATGGAATATAACCATCCCGATCCCGAGGGCGAAGCCGAGGGATAAGGGCGGTGATATTCCATAACCCCGATGTTGCCATGGCATAACTGTTTTATACCATAGTTGCTGCTACTACTACTCTCTCATATCCACCTATATGGGACCAGCCCTACTACATATAACTCTCCTGCCGCTCTCATACCACAGGAATTTACCACAGCTAGCTGCTTTACTGCTTACTGCTGAGCAGCCCAGGTAGAGTTAGATCTGGAGATAACAGCTGGCAGCTACAATGCTAAAGTAAACTTGCTAAAGTAAACTTGCTAAAGTAAACTTTCTGGCGTGCTTCAATTGAATTTTAATTGAATTTTAATTTTGGGCCGGAAACACGGAAGAATTCGCTTGACACCACACCGGAAAATATCATAGCCCCAGGAAAAATCACCGGGAAAATATCACTTTTAATCCATGGGTGTTACCGCAGCAACCATGGTATAAATAATATTATTTAGGTCTAGAAAAATTGTTTTTGTTCTTGCGTGGGCGTATGTTGTACCCTTTCTTCCTACGCGCTTGCGCGGGCGGTAACCTTCTTAGCAACATTTGTTTGTTACCCGCGTACATAGTAGCGGATGCTAGTAGACTGATGGTGTGCTTGAGCACAAATGGCGAGCGAGCCTAAAGACTACACTATTTTTATATGAATGATTTTGACTTCTAACACTGAAGCTACTGAAAATAAGGTCCAGTTTTTTAATTTAGCATGCAACTGCTTGGAAGGAAAACAACAACAACAAAACAATACACGTTATTTAAAAGTTTTCTTTGTGATATTCTTTAGCTAAGTAGTGGTTGTAACACACAATGCTTTGACACAACTGGACATGCACCTACACAGACTACCTTCGCAGTAGTCTAGTGGACAATGTATTTTCAAGTAAATACTGTTGCGCACGGCTTATAACCATGACAAAGAGCGCATTGACTTACCACCGCCACTAACTCGAATAGAAACGGAAGTCCCTCAAGTTTTCAAGTTTTAACTGCACCCGCAAAAGAATTCAAAACGGTAATCAATTCAATTTCTAGGGTGATAAGTGTACTGATCGATAAATCAGAGGATTATGTTGAGTGCAAGTTGGACGGGGTCGAACCCGAGGAACACAAAATACGGAGGGTCAAAGTACAAAATTGACATACGTACGTCCATATATATAAATAAACAAACATCCCGATTTCGATGTGTACCCCTGTAAGGGTCTCGCTCGCTACGATCGCTCGCCAACTAAACGTTAGAAAAACGTCGAGCAAGAAGCTTTGAGGGCGTAGAAAACTCATGAAGCAAAATTAGTAAGTGAGAGCGATAAGAAATGAAAAAGAACAGGCAAGGAGAGAGAGTAAAAACGAAAACAGAAACAGGTAGCAAAGTTAAAGAATCGACAGGATTTTGTAGCCACACAAAGAATGCATGGAGGAATAGTTGCACTTACAGGGAACATGGAACGCTCGTTCGCTATTTTGTGATATTAGAGCACATCAATAGTTATTGGCGAGCGGCGAAGCGAGCGAGGACGTATAGGGGGGGATATAATGCACACATAGGGTGGGTAGAGTATTGGCGAGCGAGCGTAGCGAGCGAGACCCTACAGAGGTAACACAATAGAAAATCGGGGAGTTGTTTATTATTTAGATATATGTATGGACGTACGTATGTCATTTTGTACTTTGACCCTCGCGTTTTTGTGTTAGTTTGGTTGTCGACCCCGTCCCAAATTGCACTAAACAGAATCCTCTGGTTTATCGATCAGTACCCGTATCACCCTAGAAATTGAATTGTTTACCGTTTTGAATTCTTTTGCGGGTGTAGTTCAAACTTGAAAACTTAAGGGACTTCCATTTCTATTCGAGTTAGTGGCGGTGGTAAGTCAAGAGATCTTTGTCATGGTGTGTAGCGTGCGCAACAGTATTTACGTGAAAATAAATTGTTCCACTAGATACTGCGAAGTACAAGCATTCTTTCTGAAATCATTTACCCTGTATGCTTAAAATCAGTAAAAAAAAAAACTGGACCTTATTTTTAGTAGTCAGTGTTAGAGTCAAAATCATTTCATATTAAGGCTGTAGGCCTGGGAAAAAATACATTGTCACTAGACTACTGCGAAGGTAAGTTATTTAGGTGCATGTCCAGTTGGTCAAAGCATTGTGTGTTACAAACCACTACTTAAGCTAAGCAAATATCACAAAGAAAACTTTTAAATAACATGTATTGTTCTGTTGTTGTTGTTTTTTCCTTCAATTCAAGCAGTTGCAGAGAGTTGTTACTATGGCACTGAAATCCCTTTACCCTGTATGCTAAATTTAAAAACTGGACCTTATTTCCAGTAGCTTCAGTGTTAGAAGTCAAAATCAATAGTATAGTCTCTAGGCTCGCTCGCCATTTGTGCTCAAGCACATCACTAGTATATATATATGTATGTATGTATGGATAGTACGTATGCTCTTTAAACACGCACGGGGAACTTTTTTTCCCTAAAAACACGGCTATTTAGGCTTGACTCCAGTTTGTTCTGAAACTACAGCATTAAGGAAACCTTACTTTATACTTAAGCTCCAAAGTATGAGAAAATTCCTGCTAAAACGCTTGTTTTCAAGACACAAAAAGTTGATTCGACAGGTTACTATGGCATTGAAGTCCCTTTTCCAGACTTAATTTCAAAACTTCGCCGTTTTGTGGGGGGATACGGAGTGCCGGTTGTTGGTTGTCAAGAGCCGTTATTAGTCAGAATGCCGTAGTATTAATGCTATGGAAGCTACTACTTCTGAGGGAAGCTGAGATAAGTAAGCAACTCCATATTTGTTAGCTAAATATGCAAAATTAACTCTGGCCTTTCTTTTTTGTAGCTAAGAGCTAGTCAACAGTGACTGGTAAATTCAAATAATCAGATTGGCTCAAATTTGGTACTACAAAAGTTACCACTGCTCAAGAAAATGAGGTGAGAAAGTAATTTTGTATTTGTGTGCTAAAATTGATTGTCTTTTGTTTTTGTAGGTGAGAGCTTGTTGTCAAGAATTCAAGGTAATTCAGATGGTCAAAGTAACTTCAATTTGATATTACAGAAGTTATCAATACTCAAGAATGAGGTAAGTAGTAATTCCATATTTGTTGGCTAAAATTACAAATAATAACACTGGTTTATTTTTATCGTAGCTGAGAGCTTGTTCAAGAGTTACTGGTGATTGAGATTATCAGAATGGTTGATGTTTGATACTACAAAAGATACCATTAATCAGGTAAGAGAGTGATTTTGTATTTGTTTGCTGAAATCAAATGTCATAACTGCTATTATAGTGTTTTCATGAAGTAAGCTAAAACATAGTAACATTTTATGTTACCTAACTATCAGGCTCGCTCGCCATTTGTGCTCAAGCACACCACTAGTTTATTTGTATATATGTTTGGACGTACGTATGTCATTTTGTACTTTGACCCTCGCGTTTTTGTGTTAGTTATGTGGTTGACCCCGTCCCAAATTGCACTAAACAGAATCCTCTGGTTTATCGATCAGTACCCGTATCACCCTAGAAATTGAATTGTTTACCGTTTTGAATTCTTTTGCTGGTGCAGTTCAAACTTGAAAACTTAAGGGACTTCCATTTCTATTCGAGTTAGTGGCGGTGGTAAGTCAATGCGCTCTTTGTCATGGTTATAAGCCGTGCGCAACAGTATTTACTTGAAAATACATTGTCCACTAGACTACTGCGAAGGTAAGTCTGTGTAGGTGCATGGCCAGTTGTGTCAAAGCATTGTGTGTTACAAGCACTACTTAGCTAAAGAATATCACAAAGAAAATGTTTAAATTACGTGTATTGTTTTGTTGTTGTTTTTTTCCCTTCAATTCAAGCAGCTGCAGAGTTAGTTGTTACTATGGCACTGAAATCCCTTTACCCTGTATGCTAAATATACAAACTGGACCTTATTTTCAGTAGCTTCAGTGTTAGAAGTCAAAATCACTCATATAAAAATAGTATAGTCTTTAGGCTCGCTCGCCATTTGTGCTCAAGCACATCACTAGTTAGGAACGTACTTGCGGTGAAACCACCAGCGTCGGGAAGGTCTGTGAAAGGACCGCCCAGTGGTCGTGATAACTCTAAACCTCGAAACCCGTACGGCCTGCTACCGTTGCGGTCCGAACAACCACGACGCTGCTTACTGTCATTTCCGAGACTCAGAGTGTAATAGTCGCGGCGAAAGAGGTCATATTGCGCCAGCTTGTCGAAGCAGACCACAAAAGACTCCTCGTCCATTCTGGAAAAAAACAATCGAAAGGAAGAACGCAGTGGGTCAATCTGGAGAACCCTCCTAATGAAACAGAGGAAAGTAGTGAAGAACTAGAAATTTACGCTATCGATAATACGTCTAGTCCGCTAACTGCTACTGTCTCACTTATCGGGAAATGGAAATCGACCCTGGAGCGGCTAAGGACAAGTGCAAACAACTATTTCCTGATGTGCTCATTACTCCAACAGAAGTAACTCTTCGCACGTACACTGGAGAGCCCATGGAAGCTACGGGTGAAATGCAATTTGATGTCCAGTATTAAAACCAGAAGGCAAAATTACCATTGATCGTAGTCGGAGGAAACGGACCAGTGTTGTTTGGAAGAAATTGGCTACACTATGTGCGACTTGACTGGAAGGCTCTGAACCCTGCTACTGGGACAGTTCACCAAAGCACCACACACAGTCTTGAATCTATCTAAAAGCGGTATGCCCAAACTGTGTTTAGTGATGGATTAGGATGTATTTCTAAATTTAAGGCGAAGTTAAATATTCAGCCTGACTTTCAACCCAAGTTTCGTAGACCCAGGTCGGTTCCATTTGCTACTGAAGATGCTGTGGGATTGGAATTAAACCACCTGGAAACAGAAGGGATTATAGAAAAGGTAAACCACTCTGATTGGGCAACACCCATTGTACCAGTACCTAAAGAGGGAGGTAGATTTTGGGTATGTGGAGATTATAAGGAGGTTACTGTAAATTTAGCTCTACATGTAGACCAATACTCCTTACCGAAGCCAGATGATCTATTTGCCACATTAGCAGGGGGGAAGAAATTTACCAAATTAGATCTATCACAAGCTTATTTACAGTTAGAGCTAGATGAAGAATCCTCCAAGATGACTACAGTGATACCCATAAAAGATTATAATATCACTACAAGCGCATGCCATTTGGAATCGCATCTGCACCTGCAGTGTTCCAGCAAATCATGGATACGATTCTGCAAGGGATTCCATGCACTATCTGCTATATAGATGATATTTTAGTGACCGGAACTTCCGAGGCAGAGCATTTGGATACACTGGACGAAGTTTTGAAGCGACTGGAGCAACATGGTATAAAGGCGAATCTCAACAAGTGTAAGTTCTTTGCTGATTCTGTGAAAAGGGGAAACATGCAATAAGTGGCAAGATAGAGGCAGTAGTTAATTCTCCCATTCCCACCAATGTCACAGAATTACGCTCATTCTTGGGGTTATTGAATTATTATCGCAGTTTCATACCCAACATAACCACTATACTGCACCCATTAAATCAGTTATTACAATCAAATATTGAATGGAAGTGGACTAGAGAGTGCCAACATGCATTTGAGAAGTCAAAGGATTTACTGACAAGCTCCACGGTATAAGTTCATTATGATACAACCTTACCATTGAGAGTAGCCACAGATGCTTCCTCGTAGGCATTGGTGCTGCCTTATCCCATGTATTGCCATCAGGGGAAGAAAAACCCATAGCCTTTGTTTCAAGAACTCTTACTACTAGTGAAAGAAATTATGAAAAGGCAGCTTTGTCATTGATATTTGGAGTGAAGAAATTCCATCAATATATATGGGCGTAAATTCACCTTAATAACAGACCACAAACCACTATTTGGGCCAAAACACAAAATCTCACCAATAGCTGCAGCAAGATTACAACGATGGGCAATACAGTTGGCAGCTTATTCATAATGACATAGAATATAAATCTACACATCCCCACGGAAATGCAGATGCATTGTCGCGTTTTCCCTTGAAGTATATTGGTAGTCATTCTGAAATCCCAGGAGATTTTATTATCTGTCAGACTTTATCACTCCCTGTGTGAGGTACTGATGTAGGAATGGCAAGTAGACGCGACCCTATTATCAGCAAAGTTATTACGTATACACGTCAGAGTTGGCCAGAGACCATTCCTGAATCATTGAAACCATACTTCCTGCATAAAGATGAATTTGTACTGGAAGGAAATTGTTTGATTGGGGGAGTCGTGTAGTAATTCCATTAAAATTACGAAATGTTCTATTGGAAGAAGTCCATATACTAGTCACCCAGGAGTTACTCGTATGAAAGCCATAGTCAGAAGTCATTTCTGGTGGCCTGGGTTAGACAAGGACTTGGAGAAACTAGCACGCTCGTGTTTATCCTGTCAGACTGAGAAGCAGGCACCCGCTAAGGCTCCTCTGTGGTGGAGCTCAAATGGACGTCGACCCTTTACCAAACACTGAACTTTGAGCTGTGAGTCTTGTCATATTGCAGTCGTCACATGCATCACTTTCTCACTGAGTTTTGTATTGTCAATATTATTCCGAGTTTATTTGGTATTTGTAAACCTATAAATTGAATCGCTACAACCACGCGATATTGGTGACCCAGACGAGCCATGTCTGGAGGAAGCAGCCCGGTTCGAGAGAGTACTAGAGAATACCCGCCTAGTCCTGCTGCCAGAATTTCATCCCATGACGACCCCGTTCCAACATCCGGTGGCGGCTCCTCCCCCGGCATCGCAGCTGTTTCCGTGGCGTTGAAGCTACCGCCATTCTGGCCCGCGGACTCAGAGTTATGGTTCGCTCAAGTCGAAGCCCAGTTTGCTTGCCGCCGTACAACTTCCGAACGATGGAAGTTCGACTACGTAGTGTCCTCCTTAGCCCCCGAGTTTGCCGCCGAGGTAAGAGATTTACTGATCAGACCCCCTGCAGTCGACCCCTACAAGACTCTCAAGGCTCAACTAATGAAGCGCACCACCGCTTCTGAGCAACGAAAGCTTCAGATGCTCTTCACTGCTGAGGAGCTAGGTGACAGGAAGCCTACTCAGTTACTACGTCGCATGAGGCAGCTTTTTGGTGAGCGCCCTGGCTTGACAGATGATTCTTTCCTCAGAGAGCTGTTCTTACAACGCCTCCCACCAAATGTGAGGATGGTTCTGGCATCCACGCCAGATGGTACTGGTTTAGAGCAACAGGCTGATCTCTCTGACAAAGTCATGGAGGTTGCCGCCCCTCCAACCGCCGTTGCAAGTGTCTCCACACCACCCCCCTTAGCTACAGAAGTGGATCAGCTTCGTGAACAAGTTTCACGCTTGAGCAAGCTGGTTCACAACCTGTCTCGCACCAGATCTTCTTCTCGCTCGTCCAACCGTCCTTCGCGTCGCCCCTCTACACCCCCTGCCGACTTAGCCGAAACATCCGACTCACCTGATGATCAGGAAACCCTGTGTTGGTATCATCGCAAGTTTGGCAACCAAGCAAAAAGATGCCGATTACCTTGTTCGCGGAAGTTAAACTTCCAGGCCGGTCGCTAGTGGCGACCAGCGTCGCCGGCCCATCCCCGAAAGGTCGCCTATTCTACGTTTATGACAAATCTACAGCTCTCTGTTTTCTGGTTGATACAGGCGCACAAGTAAGCATCATCCCTCCGTCCTCTGCTGAATGTTCTGCCGGACCAGGAGAACTACGCCTTCAAGCCATCAATGGTTGGTTCGAACATACCAACTTTTGGGTTGCGTTCACTCACTCTTGACTTAGGTTTACGCCGAGCGTTTAGATGGGTTTTTATCATCGCCGACGTACCTCAACCAGTGCTTGGTGTTGATTTCCTCTACCACTTTGGTCTACTGATTGACATGCGCCATAGCATACTCTCCGATTCTACTACACAGTTACGAGTTCAAGGAGTTACTTGTCGAGATCACTTATTCTCCGGTTTCACTTTCTCAAACTTTTGTCTGAATTCCAGTCAGTCACGCAGCCATGCTCCACTGATCGCCCGATCAAGCACACTGTGACTCATCACATCGACACGACTGGCCCTGCTGTTTTTGGACGGCTGGCTCCAGAGCGCTTACAGGTGGCTAAGCAGGAGTTCGACCACATGCTGCAGTTAGGCATCATTCAGCCTTCTTCAAGTAGTTGGGCATCTCCACTCCACATGGTGCCGAAGCGCACACCAGGAGATTGGTGCCCATGTGGCGACTATCGTGCACTCAATAAACTTACCGTGCCTGACCGATACCCGATACCTCACTTACATGTCTTCACTGCCAATCTACAAGGAACAGTCATCTTCACTCACATAGACTTAGTCCGAGCATACTACCAAATTCTGGTGGCTCCTGAGGATGTACCTAAAACCGCTGTTACCACACCTTTTGGTCCTTTTGAATTTTTACGCATGCCCTTTGGATTGCGGAACACGGCACAAACATTCCAAAGGTTCATCGACCAGGTGCTGCACGGCTTGCCCTTCTGCTATCCATACTTAGACGACCTCTTGATCGCCAGTTCTTCTCGAGAGGAACATATGGAACACCTCCGCTGTGTGCTGCAACGTCTAGACGATCATGGCATTGTTATCAACATTCACAAGAGCGTGTTTGGAGTTCCGTCACTCGACTTCTTGGGTTACCACGTGGATTCCACAGGTTTTTGTCCACTGGAGAATAAAATCCAAGCTGTTCGTGAATTTCCTCGGCCAACATCCAAGCGCAAGTTACGAGAGCTCCTTGGTTTAGTAAATTTTTACCGACGATTTATTCACAATGCAGCCAAACTGCTGCATCCGCTCAACCGTCTTCTTTCTGGAGCTTCTCCTAAAGTTTTGGTATGGAGTGAAGATGTTACGACAACCTTTACTGCTGTAAATACGGCTCTGACCAATGCCACGCTGCTATCTCATCCGCAATTGGGAGCACCAACCCACGGACAATGGCAGCCACTTGCATTCTTCTCCAAGAGTCACAAGCCAGCCGAGACACTTTATAGTGCGTTTGATAGAGAACTTCTCGCTGTGTACCTAGCAGTCAAACATTTCAGACACTTCGTGGAAGGTCGACAGTTCTTCATACTCACAGATCACAAGCCCCTCACCTTTGCAATGTCCAGCAAACTGGATCGCTATTCTCCTCGACAGTCTGGACACCTCGACTACATCAGTCAGTTCACGTCAGACATTCGCCATGTCCCTGGCCCTGACAATGCAGTAGCAGATGCCTTGTCTCGTTTACCTGTGAATGCTCTTCACACTGGAAATACCACAACGATCATAGATTTCCATGCCATGGCTGCCGCTCAGCTCGAGGATCCTACTCTTTCCACATTGCAAGCAGACTCTTCACTTCATCTCCAGCAAGTTCCGATAGCGATGTCCGATGGTGTCTCTCTACCCTGTGATGTTTCAACTGGGATTCCGCGACCAGTGGTGCCGGAAAGCTTCCGCCGCCACGTGTTTGATTGTCTGCACTGTCAATCTCACCCGGGGATAAGAGAAACACAACGCCTAGTAACCCGACATTTTGTCTGGCCAGGTCAACAGTGACTGGTAAATTCAAATAGTCAGAATGACTCAAATTTGGTACTACAAAAGTTACCACTGCTCAAGAAAATGAGGTAAGAAAGTAATTTTTGTATTTGTGTGCTAAAATTGATTGTCTTTTTTTTTGTAGGTGAGAGTTTGTCAAGAATTCAAGGTAATTCAGATGGTCAAAGTAACTTCAATTTGATACTACAGAAGTTATCAATACTCAAGAATGAGGTAAGTAGTAATTCCATGTTTGTTGACTAAAATTACAAATAATAACACTGGTTTATTTTTTATCTTAGCTGAGAGCTTGTTCAAGAGTTACTGGTGATTGAGATTATCAGAATGGCAGATGTTTGATACTACAAAAGACCATTAATCAGGTAAGAGAGTGATTTTGTATTTGTTTGCTGAAATCAAATGTCATAACTGCTATTATAGTGTTTGCATGAAGAAAGCTAAAAATAGTGACATTTTATGTTACCTAACTATCAGGCTCGCTCGCCATTTGTGCTCAAGCACACCACTAGTTTATTTGTATATATGTTTGGACGTAAGTATGTCATTTTGTACTTTGACCCTCCGTATTTTTGTGTTCGCTCCGCGTTCGACCCCGTCCCAAACTTCACTAAACAGAATCCTCCGGTTTAGTGACCATTACCCGTATTGCCTTAGAAATTGAATTGTTTACGGCTTTGAATTGTTTTGCGGGTGCAGTTAAAACTCTAAAACTTATGGGGGCTCCGTTTCTATTCGAGTTAGTGGCGGTGGTAAGTTAATACGCTATTTGTCACAGTTATAAGCCCTACTCAACAGTATTTACTTAAAAATTCATTGTCCACTAGACTTACCACGAAGGTAAGTCTTGCGTAGGTATGTTCAGTTGTGTGAAAGTATTGTGCGTTACAACTACTATTAAGAATATCACAGAAAATTTTAAATAACGTGATTTGATTTTGAACGCTTCTTTTTCAATTCAAACTGTTGCGGGAGCGGTTACTATGACATTGAAACTTCTTTACGCATACGTAATTTAAAAACTCGACTTTATTTTAGTAGCTTGAGTGTTAGTTGTTAAAATCAAATTTAACAATAGTGTAGTTCAAGTATCGCTCACCATTTGTGCTCAAGCACACCACTAGTTATACCGGAAGTGGCAATTCAATTTATTGGCGAGCCAGCATAGCGAGTGAGACACTTACAGGGGTAACACAATTGAAAATCGGGGATGTTTGTTTATAATGTTTGAACGTACGTATGTCATTTTGAACTTTGACCTTCTCGTATTTTTGTGTTAGCTCGTTGTTCGACCCCGTCCCAAACTTCACTAAACGGAATCCTCCCGTTTAGCGATCATTACCTGTATCATCCTAAAAATTGAATTGTTTACCGCTCTCAATTCTTAGTTAAAACTCAAAAACTTAATGGATTTCCATTTCTATTCGAGTTAGTGGCGGTGGTAAGTTAATAAGCTATTTGTCACAGTTATAAGCCCTACTAAACAGTATTTGCTTGAAATTCTTTGTCCACTAGAGTAACTACGAAGTAAACCTTGTGTAGGTATGTTCAGTTGTGTGAAAGTATTGTGCCTTTACTTAGCTAAAGAATATCACAAAGAAAACGTGTAAATACTTGTTTTTGTTGCTTTTTTTTTTTCAATTCTAACTGTTGCAGGGATTGGTTGCTATGGCATTGAGTCCCCTTTACTGTATAGTGTATACATGTAATTTAAACTTGACTTTTTTTTAGTAGCTTGAGTGTTGAAGTTAAATTTAATCGTTTAACAATAGGTAGTTTTCGGCACGCTCGCCATTTGTGCTCAAGCACATCACTAGTGTTTTCTCGATTTCTAGTTCAATTGCTTTGCTGAATACAGCCCAGTTCAACTGCCAGTTTCTCTGCGTGTCGAAGGTTTTACCCTCCAGGATTTTAGCACTAAGTTTAAATAAATTGTAGGTTTTTATTAGCATAGTAAACTCAATTTTTTTTTATTTGCACCATAAGGTCCCTTTTCCTAGACCCACTTTATTGTGAAGATATCTAGGGTAATTTATTCCACCCTAGATATCTTCACAATGATATTTTTAGGTTTATGTTATGTACATGTACATGTTATTTCACTCTATACAGCGCAATCTCATTACCCCCCTCCTCCCCCTTTTACAGCTATGTGCCTTCCTCTGGTTTACCACTCTTTACCTGCTCAACAGGGTTAGAGCGGCTGCTAAAATACCAGCTGGGGATGTAGGTAGCCCCTTCAACCAACTTTAAGGCTGTGAGTTACCCATTCTCTAGTACTAACTACAGTAGTGAAGATATCTAGTGTGGAATAAACCACTTATTACACTTGTCAGAGTGTTATGGCAAGATATTTCACTCTCATGCTTTATTTTCACTCACCTCTGGCTCTTGAAAATAAAATTAGCCTGCTCATGAAATATTTCCGACATATCACACTCTGACTCATGTATTAAATACTATATATAGACTGTGTATCACATTCTGCTTCATAAAAAATAAAATAACCTGTGCTAGCTAAACACTAAGGCTACTAATATCTGACATTTTGTTTTAAAAAAATATTTACAAGTTTTTGTAAATAGGACATGGAAAAGTACATAAGTTTAATACAAAAATAAATAACACAGATACAAAATTTATATAACAACTTCTTCAATCTCCTTGAGACAGCAGATACAGAGACAGTGAAATAAAGAGAGGGGAAAAAAAAGATTAAATATCACGATATTCCACAAATCTCTTTAGGTATTGTCTCAGCCATGAACCATATTCAAATGTGTCTTCCTGTGGATGCTGTGAAGCCAGTTGTTCTTCCTTTTCTTTTCCCTCACTTGGAATGTTATTAGGCACCTTAGCATGGTAGGCTGGTTCAAGGAAGAATGGTACTGATCTTCTAACTCTACCAATAGCCAACACTCTGTGAACAGTGGCCTTCACCTTGCGCCCGGTCATCCTAGACAGTGTCTCTCCAAAGTTTACCACCAGAGTGTTCTTCTTGGTTGTCACATCAAGCCATTGACCTTTTCCCATTTCAACCTGAGATTAAAATGAAAAATTACTTTTACATGCTGACAGAATATTTGTAAGATATGACTGGAAATTTTGTTGCTGGTTCAGACCTAGATGAATTATTATTATTCCTAAATGTGACATCATAAATGCCCTTTAATCTTCAAGTATTGTTGATTCCAAAATATTTAAAAGCATCGTCTATTGCAAAACCTTTCACGTGTAATTTTCAAATTTCATTGATAATTCGGGAAAAAATTATTGTGAGACGCACAAGCACCCGCTTTTTCCCTGAGAGTGTTTATTAGAATATTCCCAGCCTCCTTTGTGGAAGAGTTCTATGGTGTTTTCAAGTGCTGGTCTAGTCTTGGATCTTTTTGGAGAACCAGTAAGTTAAAATGCGTGTTGATTACTGGAAACAACAGAGTGTTTTGGCTAATGTTAGTGATGCATTTGAATAGAGTTAGCCGTTTAAGTTGAGTTTGAGCATGGAAGAGGTAATTACTTTTTAGGATTAATGAATTTAGCAAGCATTTCGGTACCTTTTCCGACTATATCTGAGTTATGTCACAAATTATCTACTGCACTCTTTTATTTATTTTTTGATATATAATTCTAGGCTACAAGAAAAAGTGTTGTGGTGAAAAACTAGAGATGCTCTTGGAGATTAACAAAGTAATACAAGCTATCAGTTTGCCCTTTTTCCCTTCTTTCCCCGAACATTTCCCCCAAATTAAATATGCCACAAGCTTAGTTTGTGTTACGTTTTCACTATGAAGTCTAATGTTTTGACCAATTATATATGGGCATAATTTTATTCACAGGACTTTTTTTCATAGTCAATAATAATCACTTCAGTTTGTGTTCTCATGCTGTCCAGACTATTCAGTAGCATTATCATGCTAGTTTTTGTATTTCTATATATTTTTGTGTGTTCAGAATAGCGTGTTTAGTTGTGTTTATGTGTGTATTTTGGACAGCGTGTTTAGTTGCATTTGTGGGCATGTTTATAGAATTGAGTGTTTAGTTGTGTTTGTGTGTTGTTTAGAATAGAGTGATTAGTTGCATTTTTGTGAGTGTTTAGTTACATTTGTGAATGTGTTTGTATATTGCTTATTAATGTACGTTATATTTTTATGTGTCAATGCAGGTATATCTATCTTGAACATGATGGATCATAAATGGAGTGCATATCGTGACATTTCTTCTACTCATGTTGAAAGGACAGCTTTAAAACTGTTTACTTTATTCAAACTATTTTATATATTTCATTGTCAATCATTTATTTATCTATAATTTTGAGGTTATGTGAATGAGGTGTGGTCAATATTTGCTATTAGCGCCATTGAAACATGTTACTTAGTTTTATAATAAGCTTGCAGAAGGTGTTAAACACCTCTCAGAGTGTTATATTTTAACCCTTTGCGTAGTGTTGAGGAAGCATAGCTGGGGCATAAACTCCTCCCTCTCGTGGTAACGCTCCTTGCAGTGTTACTGGAACACTTCATTTTTAACAGTGTATAAGTAATGTATACACATGTAGCTATATATTGTAAGAGTATAATAGCACACACACACAAGGTTACATTTAGTTCATACATTACATATAAATAAATTCTTAATGTAATTAAATAAAAATGTGCTTTAATATTAATTCATTTATCTCACTAACCTGCAATCCTTCATTGCCGAGTGTATTGAGCAGAGTGAGCGTGGTGGAGTCGAAGTGTGCAGCCGTGCTGATCAATTTCCCATCATCTGTGTAAGCATCTGGAGGGATCTCAAAGTCATGCACTGGGTAGTTGATGAGTCTGAAAGTAGACAAGGTCTTGGGAGTGTAAAGATTGTCAAAGTAATGTTCATTCAGTCCCAGACCTATAGCTATCATCTGAAGAATATCTAGTGACACCTTGTATAGAAGGGCATAATATCTGTCCATTATTTCTTTGAATTTGTCGAAGTCTGCCTTGTCTTGACCCTCGTCTGGAGTAGGCCACCTATTGACTTCGGTCAGAGGATTCCCCGACTGAATATCTGGATCTCCTTCAGGTAAATCTAGACCCATCTCAAACCCTTCCTTAAATGATGATCCTGTGTGGTCAACTCCAAAATATCCTCTGTATATCTATATATTGTTGCATGGTCATTCATTTGCAAGGTTTTACAACACATTCATTTTTAATTGCAAGATTAAATACATTTGGCAAGTGAGAGCAAAGTCGTACAAAATGCCCGCAGAATTATTTACAATGCGGTCAAATATATTTATTTATCCTACAGAAAGTATTTTTAGAATAAAACTTTGCTGACAATGCTACATGTATAATATATTATAAATATAAGAATTAGTATCGCTACCATCAACAAAGGAGAAAAAAAATGGTAAGACACTTTTTATGTATGATAAGGCCACTTTTGGCTGATGCACTTGCCAGGGTCTTAGGTACATTGATATTGTCAAGGGCACATAGGTCAACTCATGATTCTTGTTCCAGAGGATTCGTCCACTTCAGAGGATGTCTAGACTGACTTTGACATTCCCTGAAGTAGAAGAGAACCAGATCAAGGAGATGATCTATTTATCTAGTCTATCTTACTTAAATAAAGTGGAGTGAATTACATTAATAAACTTGCCACTTCCTGCTTACGTGTTTGTTCTTTGGGTTGTACTTCTTTTTAGCAATCTCCATCCTCTTCTCTATAGTTAGTCCGAAGAAGAAGTCCACACACCAGCGTAGATCGTCTTCGCAGTAACCTGGGACGTTCTCCAGGATGAGGAAGCCCAAATCACCCATGACCTCTGTGATTCTGGCTGACAATATCTCCCTAGGTGTGCTACTATAGTTTAAAACTGGGAGAGAGTCCATTTTATCGCCAAGAAAACTGCTAAACAAAGCCTTTATTGTATTTCTTTCTATGTGTAGGGCGTGGCTACTAATTGAAAAGAAGGTGAAAGGTCAGGCTTATAGACGCGCTGTGCGTCATAGAGCAGTGCTTCTGAATGAAAATGGTAAGTGGACATGGACTGTGCAGAAATGGACTGTACAGAAATAGCCTCTTCGTGAGGGAAGTTCTTTTTCTGGCTGTCCATCTGCGGATTAAGCAGGTGACGTGGCGTGCATCAGTGTCCTTAAAACTAATCACAGCTTTTGTGCCGCAAGTGCAGAGCTGTAGCTATTTGGTTCTAGTGCAGAAAAAAATCATCCAGCAGAGGACAGGCCATCGCTCGGTTGAAGCACTGCGCGGTTAGGAAAACACCACAGCTAACAGCAATATGCTCATACTCAGCATATATATCCTTCACTTTATCCTCAGTGCCGCCGTTAGCCTCCCAGATGTAGCTAGAAAAACAGACTGAGAGGTGTAATTAAAATAGCTGCTTAACAAAAAAGTGTATACTAGTCAAAAAAGGGTAACTTGAATAACTATAAACTTTGGATGTAATGTGGCAAGTCGGTACCCGAGGACTGGATGACAATCCACGCCAAGGAATCCACAGTCTAAATTTGTTGCGCGTGCGTGATCAATAGTTTATATTTCATCAGAGTCTGATCTTTTATCAGGAGTGCTAAAAAAAAAAGAAGTTAATTTTGAAGACTCAATATCTAGCATTTGGTGCAATATTTTCACTAATTGGCTATATACTCCATCAACACTTAGCATAATTACTCATCTGAAAAGTGATTTATTTTGGTTCGTGTGATTGTTGCAGTTGCAGCTTCTGCTATCACTATCCTTCACTCATTTGGGGATGCACAATTAACATTAATGTTTTATTACATTATCTCCTCTCCCCAACTGACATTATATCGTGGTTGCTATATTCTCACTAGGTATGTACTAACTAGGTAAGTGTGCACTATATTCTTTGCCTATATCTACTAGCTATAACTGTGCATACTGTCTGTCAGGGTACAAGTTGGCTATGAAGCGTCTCTTTTAATACGTTTAGGAAGGGTAAACTGATATATTATCGCATTTCTTGAAATTGGTATAGCTAAATGTTGTTGTAAATAATATAGCTAATGAATTATACATATATATATATATACTTGAAATTATTATCAATAAATAATCTGGTTCATAGCTAAGTTTTCTTTTGCTGTGTTGTGTCTCGAAGTTTACAGTATGTAGTTATCTTTATCACAACTGATGTCTTAAAAATTGTTCACAATCATGAAGTAAAGTATAGAACAACCGTAGCTGGAGCAGCTCAGGCCTTAGAGAGAGCAGGGGGGGGGGGGGTGTTCACTAGATCCGTGAGAATTCCCACATAGCTAATTGAAGCACTTGTAGTCCGATAAATGTGTGCAACTGGTTTTTTGATGATAAACGTGTAAAACTTTGTGTAATGCTACAACATGATGCGAAAAGGTTTTGAGTACAGGGACATCTCCATATGTTCTGTGAAATAAATAGATACCATTAATATAATCATTTAAAACAATTTATATAGCACATGAATATTGAATTTATAAAGTAAATGTAACTTGAGATGCTTTATGGACTAAAACTGAGATCTATGAGAGTCAATCTGGAACTTTTACATGTACTAATTTTGATGGTTTTGCAATTGTGAATACGCTCCAGCTTTAGGGCTCAAAGATATGCTAATTCTTCCTTTACATCACTTTGCAGCTTCATATTATAAATAGGCTAGAGACATTGCTGTGTTAAAGATTAAGGCAGAATCTCGCAGTAACAGGGGGAAAGACATGCTATGCCATCCACAGCAATTCCTGGAAACTGGTTCACATTTTTCTGAATTGATGCAAATCAAAGTTGTTTCTTTATTTGGCGGCAAAAATGATGGTCACTGAGTCCGACAAAAATATTGCTACTATACACACAATATTGAGGTGTTAGGTTAGCAAGATGGCACACAGCTTACCACCCACCCAAGACGAAGCAGACACTCGAATATTTCTCCATCTTGAAGATCCAGTTGGCAAGGCTATACTGAGTTGTCTATATGGCCTATGGACAGAGATGTTTTAGTTGGCATTAGTATCTATTAAACGTCTTAATATTGCCTTCGGAGTAAAACTTAAGGTTTTATACTGCCCATGAAATACCCCAAGCATATGATCCGTAGTGTTGCATTACCTATGTTTCCTGTCACTGGATGTGACACAGTGTTTTCTTTAAAATCATAGGCAAAAGACTGCATGGTACACCTGGAAAGTATACCAAGATGCTACTCCAGCTTTCTGTGCCATAATGAACAGGCCAACACTTCACACTATTGAATAATGGTTCTGGCCACTCGAGCGATTTTTAGTGTTGCTCCATAATTAAACCAGCGCTCTGAATTATATAAATGAGGTAAGGATGTAGCTAATCACCCGGAAAGTATAAAACAGACAAATGATTACCCCCTACAACAAAGACTGCTCTCATTCAGCACACACAAAGGTCTTCTTAATTTGGTAATTGCTGGGCCAAAGTGATGATTGTGGCTCCAGAGCTTCTAATGTTATAGTGCATAGGGTTGGGACCAAGTTTCCACAGACCTCTTGTACGTCCTTCATCATATACAGTCACAATTTCTCCAACCATGAGATCACGTGTTTCACCTCTTGCTAACCGAGTACGATGGTGTTCTCGAAGTTCCAGCAAGTATTCTCGCTTCCATCATTTCCAGAACTTCTGAAGGGTCTTTGTGAGATGACACATTCTACGTGAAAGTGCTTCTGGTGGGTCGGAAGAATAAACATCAGGGTCATCAATGTGAACGATGGGGTCTGGCAAAGACAATGTGCGATGTCCAACTAACAAGTGGGATGGTGTAAGTGGCTCCTCCATATCTTCAGAGCTAACATAGGTTAGTGGCCGTGAATTGAGAATGATTCCACTTCAACTACTAGAGTAAGGAGTTCATCATGAGAGAGACTATTCCGACCAATGGCCTTCCTTAAGCACCGCTTTGCTGAATTTACCATGCGTTCGAACACTCCACCCCACCAGGGTGCCTTCTCAAGATTGAATCTCCACTCAATGTGCAATCTTGAAAAGTAGTTGGCAAATTCTGAACTTTCAATCATATTCTTGATAGCGACTGCGGCACACTTAAAAGTCTTTGCATTGTCTGACACCATGCAGCTTGGCACACCTCTTCGAGCAGAGAATCGCCGAAAGCTTCTCAGGAAGGAGGTAGCTGTCATGTCTGTGACCAAGTGAAGGTGGACTGCTCGGGTAGAACAACAAGTGTACAGGCATAGCCATGTCTTTGAGTTTCTTGGCCCACTCGATGTCCGAATATAAAATGGACCGGCAAAGTCCACACCTGTGGTCTGGAATGGACGAGATTGTCGGACACGAAAAGCTGGCAATGGGGGCGAAGGCTTACTTTTGCAAGGCGTTCCCTCAAACCTTCGACACACAACACATCTATGAAGTTATTTGCGAATAAACTGCCTCCCCTGAACTTTCCAGTATGTGGATCTGAGCTCAGCAAGTGTCTCTCTTACACCATCGTGCAATATGCGTTTGTGAGCATCCATCACTACTAACTTGGCTAGGTGGTGCCCTTTATCCAGCAAAATTGGGTTCTGGGCTGATAAGCTGAGACTCGAGTTTGCCATTCTTCCCCCACATCTCCATATGCCCAGATCATCACAGTAGAGGTCAAGCTGGCGCTTTAATCCAGAAAAATTGTGACTTTCTTGCAGAAGGGACTGGGCTTGCCTTATCCAGTAACATCTTGCTCGCTCAAGATCAGTCAGTGGTGACTTATGTCCAGAGGATTCACAACCCTTTATCTTGCTGCGAAGAAACTTGGTAAACCTTATCACTAGCTCAGTGATTTTTAAAAGTCGATGAGAAGAACTGCATCGTTGGGGTTCAAAGAGTTCCGATTCTCCAGCATCTTCAATTGTAGCAACAAGTGAGAATGCAGTCTTCTTCATTTCTGCTTGGCAAACTCCGGGAATTGAATCTTCGATGTCATACTTTGCCTCATGGAATGTGCCCTCAGAACAAAGCCATCCAGGACCATTCAACCAAAGTGGATTTTCTGCAAGCAATAAAGCGGACACTCCTCTTGAGGGTATATTTGCTGGGTTGTCAGATCCTGGACAATGCCTCCAGTGTTGTGGCTTGACTAGTTCCCGAATTGCATTGACTCTGTTCTCAACAAACTGCTTCCATTCATGATGTGTTCCCTGAATCCAATAAAGAGCTGCCTTCGAGTCAGTAAAGCAGACAGGATTACTTAATGAAATCAAAGACTTCAGTGCAGCGGAGACACTATCAATTAATTTGGACAGAAGAAGTGCTGATAGCAATTCCATCCTAGGAATTGTTGCTCCTCCCGCTGGTGCGACTCTCATCTTGGAAGCTACAAACTTAATGTGAACTCCTTGGTCGTTATATAACCTCAAATACACAACTGCTGCATAAGCTCGTGATGAGGCATCGCAAAACCCAACCAGTCTGACTGAATGTGAGTGAAGTGGGGAATCATGGAATAGGCAACGTGGTAGAAACCACCACATTAGTTGAATAGAGACATGTAGAACATGTACCGGTACATTGTCTATTCACTGAACAAAAGTATTACTTTCTAGTTAATGAACGATCAAGTTACATTTTCCCAACTCTCATGTATTCACACACATCACTTACCTGTATATATAATATATCACTGTTTTCTTTAGTTCTTGAGTTCTGTCCTTGTGCTTAAAACTTGAAATTACTCTTTGAGTTAAAGTCTGACATCTAGCTACCGGGATATCTCTGAGTCGAATACTTAGCCCCGGGAAGAGGAAATCAAAAGCCTAGCCCTTAGCATAGACCAGCAAGAGCTAATCTGGACTTAACTCTGGTGGTAGCCTACTGAGTAGTCCCTAGCGCTCCCACAACAGGCAACGTGGAATCGCTATGACCCTTGCATCCTTCAGCATCTTCAAAAGATGATTCCACTTCTTAAGTAGTGCTCCAGTGAGAGGGTTGTCCCATTCTATTCTTGCTTCGCATAGTTGCTGGCAAAACATCTTAAATAGAATTGTAACAGGAGAAAGTACTCCTAATGGGTCATAAAACCTTGCTGAAATGCTGACAATGCTCCTTTTACTAGGTTCCAAGCCTTCCATGATGCTGGCCAACTCGCTAATGTCAAATAGAAATTCATCACTATTAGTATTCCACTCCACACCTAACACCCTTTGGATGCTTGGTTTATCTTTCTCATTGGTTCCCAGTGAAGTCTTGGCATATGTCTGGTCCTCTTCTTGAGTTGGCAATATTTGGTCTCCATATTGTGTCTCTTGTGTATTGTTCAGTGACTCCTCCCCCGCTCTGCTGCAGTCAGACGCTTCATTATTCTGAATACGAAGATGAAGTCTGCCGGAATTAGTGGCAAACTTTCTCAACCTGAACCCAGCTTCTGCCAGTCGTAACTTGGACTTAGCATACAACTCATAAGTGGATTCGTCATCGGCTGAACCAGAGACTAAGTCATCAACGTAGATAGAGGAAAGAAAACTGTCTACGAACTCCGGGTCCTCCTCTCGATATGATTCGAAGTGGTGTTTAATCGTTGCATTAAGAAGGAAGGGGCTGGCAGACACTCCGAAGACAACCCGGGTAAAACGGAGAGTGAACAATTCTGGTTGGTCAGCTAATGGATCTTTCACCCACAGAAAACGCAGTGAATCACGGTCTTGTTCATCGATCAAAATCATAAGGAAGACCTTTTCAATGTCACCTATCAGAGCAACTTGGTGACAACGAAATCGTAGGAGGATATCAAGTATTGATTGTCCAAACTTAGGTCCCGTGTATAAACAATCATTGAGAGATGGACCTAATGACCTTGCACTAGCATCGTATACGATCCTCAGCTTAGAGGTGGACTTGTCTTGACATATTACTCCGTGATGCGGTAGGTAATGAGTGCGATCACTTATCATCTCAGCAGGTCGGTTCACAAGCTCTATTATTCCCTGACTAAGTTGGTCATGAATGATTTTGTCATAATCACACAGCAGGTGAGGTGATTGTTTTAATCTTCTGAGAAGGCTCAGTAGTCGCTTGGAGCATAATTCAAGGTGATCAAGAAGTGGAGGATGATGATCCTTCCATGGAAGATTGATTTCGTATCGTTGTGCATTGAACCGTATTTGCTGTATGAACTTGTCATAAACTGACCTTTCATTTTTCAAGATACCAAGTGATTCAAGTTCCCAGAACTGTTTCAATCTATCGTCAAGAGAGGGCTCAATATGGTTCGCATCGATCCTAAATGTATGAGTTGAAGTTAAGGTGAGATTGACAGTGACATTTTCTCTTTCCATGGGTCCTGATAACACCCAGCCGACCTTGGTTTTGATTGCAGTTGGTCCACACTCTCCTCGTATGATATCACCGGTCACAATATCCCAGTAGAGATCGGTGCCAATCAACATATCAATATCTAGAATATCAGAGGGTCCAGACTCATCAGCTAAGTCTAGTCCAACTAAGTGGTCAAAGTGTTCCTGAGCATAACTGATAGGTTGTGTAGTGAGGGAATTTGATATACAGGGGACAACCAATGCCATTATTAGTGTCATCTCCTTGTTTCTTGTCACAAGTCCCAGCTGGACTACATCACATGAAACACTCTGGCTCTCTGTTGAGCCAAATGTTTTGATACTGAGTGATTCCGTCTTCAAGGTACAAAGATCAAGCTCATCACGAAGGCGACAGGTAATATAGGTACGTTGACTACCAGTATAAAAAATGCCTCGAGTAGTGGTAGTGGATGCTTCGTGTTTGGGATTAAATAATTGCAACCTTGCCGTCTGAAGTAAACCTGAATTGCATGATCCAACATACATGTTACTTGTGGACCCCTGCGTCTCAGTGTGACCTCCAGATTCCGAATGTGTTCGTGATGATCTGCTAGTAGATGTATCTGATGAACCGGTTGTGGCTGAAGTGCTAGTTACTTGACCAGAATCCTGCCGCGTACAAATAGAGGAGTGGTGCCTTCCTCTTACAGCTGAATCTAGATCGACATTCACGGCTAAGATGATTCTTTCTGAGGCAAACGAAGCACCGACTGGTCTTGCTCAATATTTCCTTCCTGGCAGTAACATCGGTAATGGTAGTGCATAAAGCTAAAAAATGATTCTTGTCACAGTTTGCACAAGTGACACTTGTACTTGCCGAGGTGCTACTATATAATGCAGTGGCAGTGGGAAGCCGTGGTTGTTTCTTACGTTGTGAGTTAGAAACTTCTGGACTCCCTGAAGGGTTTGATATAGCAATCCGTTCTCTGGCATTAAGCTCCTCTTCGAATATTCTCATCACACGGTCTAGTTCCCATTTCTCCCCAGTCACCACTCGGCTAACTATAAGCTTAATCTCAGGCGGCAGTTTGTTAACAAGGACTGAGGCGAGAAGTCCACCATATGACTCTGTAGACACTCCTAGTGAACGAAACCCCCGAATATGAGCCTCAACTGTGTTATAAAGTTTGCGTAGACTCCTTGTGTGGTTATGTGATGTGACAGATGCCACTCCCAGAAGAGCCTCCATGTGTTGATTGATGATTAGCTGGGTATTCCCAAATCTTCCTTTAAGAGTGCTGATTGCTTCCTCATAATTAGCAGATGTAATACTAAGTCCAGCAATTGCCTCTGCTGCAGAGGATTCTAGAAGGGAAGTGAGATAGTTGAATTTATCGACATAGACAAAGTTGGATTCAGATGGATAGACGAGTGAAACGAGTCCCAAAAGGTTGCCCATTTTGTGAGATCTCCGCTGAATTTCTTGAGAGTCAGCTTTGGAAGCTTCACATGGATTGTAGCTGTAGAAACAGGGTGAGTGCTTGACAACCTATGTGGCATGGCTAGGGTACTAGGGGGTAGCATCCCAACAGCAGGACTCAAGTCACTTGTAGGTAGCGAAGTCATATAGGTGGGTGGGGCCAACCCATGAGCATCTATTGATCGTGTTGTAGTGTCAGGTAAGGTAGGATAAAGGCTGCTCGATACCCAAGGCATTCCAGTGGACCATAGGTGTCCAGAAATGCCGTAAAATGTCCATCCCATCCCACGGTCCCATGGGATTGTGGGACATTCCATAGGATGTCCACCTGTCCCTCTCACTCATGCATGTGTATCCCACTGCCCATCCCATGATCCCATAGGACCATATGACATTCCTCTGGATGTCCTACTGTCCTTCTCTCAGATGTGTGTGTGTCCAACAAACTATCCCATCCCATGATACCATGGTACATTCCAAGGGACATCCAACTGTCCCTCTCGCAGGTGCTTGTGTATCCCACTGCCCATCCCACTATCCCATGGGACCATAGGACATTCCAAAGGATGTCCACATGTCCTTATTGCAGATGCATGTGTGTCCCACTGTCCATCCCATCCCATGGGACCATAGAACATTTCACGGGATGTCCACCTGTCCCTCTCATAGATGCATGTGTGTCCCACTGTCCATCCCATCCCATGGGACCATAGAACATTCCACGGGATGTCCACCTGTCCCTCTCATAGATGCATGTGTGTCCCAGTGTCCATCCCATCCTGCGGGACCATAGGACATTCCATGGGATGTCCACCTGTCCCTCTCATAGATGCATGTGTGTCCCACTGTCCATCCCATCCCACGGGATCATAGGACATTCCATGGGATGTCCACTTGTCCCTCTCATAGATGCATGTGTGTCCCACTGTCCATCCCATCCCATGGGACCATAGAACATTCCACGGGATGTCCACCTGTCCCTTTCATAGATGCATGTGTGTCCCAGTGTCCATCCCATCCTGCGGGACCATAGGACATTCCATGGGATGTCCACCTGTCCCTCTCATAGATGCATGTGTGTCCCACTGTCCATCCCATCCCACTATCCCATGTGACCATAGGACATTCCATGGGATGTCCACCTGTCCCTACAGATGTATGTGTGTCCCACAATCCATCCCATCACACGATCCCATGGGACCATGGGACATTCCACAGGATGTCCACCTGTCCTTCTCTTAGATGCGTGTGTGTCCCACTGTCCATCTCATCGCACGATCCCATGGACCATGGGACATTCCACGGGATGTCCACCTGTCCCTCTTGCAGATGCATGTGTGTCCTACTGTCCATCCCATCCCATGATCCCATGGGACCACAGGACATTCCACAGGATGTCCACTTGTCCCTTTCACAGATGCGTGTGTGTCCCACTGTTCATCCCATCCCATGATCTCATGGGACCATGGGACATTCCACGGGATGTCCAACTGTCCCTCTCTTAGTCGCGTGTGCATCAGACTGAAGGGCGCATGCCCGATTCGACAATCAAAGTACAAGGTTCAACACACTATGCCTTTGTAGTGGAATTGTTCCAACTGAATCATAAAATGGCTAAAAGATGTGATTGTGAGTTATAGATTGAAATCATTTCTAACTTTGCACAAGTATCTGGTAAGCTAAAAGGGAATGTGATACATAAGACACCATCACACTAAAAGCACCACAAGTAGGAAGCACACATGTCAAGTGCAGCAAGTATTGTGAGTTTCACAAGTGAAGGCTGGTCTGATATTGTTCTTGTTGTAGTATATTTTTAATCCCTCACTACTACATCATGCAAAACATTTCGGGCTTGTCCAATTCATCATGATGACTGGGTGAAGACAATTTTTGACAAGAGGATGTGAAAAAAGTTATATTTAATAATTTAAGTATACAAATATGCATGTATTGTATCTAATTGTGGTGATGTACTACCAATCTTACAAACTTATGTTGACAGTTCAGACTATTATTTCTAATCCAAACTCAGAAATAAATAATACTGCCACAAGGTCACCAATTTGACAGCGAGCCTTGTACTGGGCAAATAATAGGGCAGTAAAGTTCATTTAATTAGACCCCTCATTGACTGCACAGCTAAATGAATTAATGAATTGAACTGTTTCTGAACTGTTCTAGTCAGTGTGAGCTAGGTAAAGTGTTACTAGGTCCATCTGCATCGGTCTGACCTTTAGTGGAAAGGCGAGAGAAAGAAAGGCGGACTGGAATGAGCTTCATTGCATGAGAGTCATATATTAAATGAGGATTTGACTATGTCATGTTACATAGTATAGGTAACATGAGAAGAAATCAAAATTATACAATACAACTAAATGGTCAAGTGTGTTTTTTTCTAGTATTTTATGTGGCTTGGCATATGCACTAGCTGATATTGCTAAATATAATATATTCTGTGAAAAAATTTTGACATTTGTAGGCTATTGTATAAAATAACTAATTCTATGTCTTTGTAATTATTAATTTTGTTGCTATCTTCTAGTGGATTCTCTCAGTAGTAACTTCATGATATACTACATTCCTATTCATCTCTATGTTCTCTTCTTCACCAGATATGTAGTTTTTGTGAAGTGATTCCATAAACCTGGTTTCTTTTCATCTTCATCTCATCAAAAAATTGTTTATTGTCTGTAGCAATAAATTTAAAATATAGCAATTTTATTCCTTTATAGGCAAAGGAACTTCACTAGAATTCTCTTAATTCCATGGATTTAAGTATTCTAATCAAGTGACAAATTTTACATGATAAATCTTTTTTTTTTTTTTTTACAAAAAAATAAAATATTGCATTAGTTGATATTACCTTTTCTATTCTTGTAGTGTTTTATTGCACAATAGGTTAGTAGAATAGCAGTCACCATGGTGATAATCACAAAGATTGTAGAGAAAGGAAGTGATGTCAGCAGAACCAATGAATTGATTTCAGCATCATCCAGCTAGAATAATACAGAATTATGGATCAAAAATATAATTTCCGATTGTCCTATAGATATTAAGTTACAAGCATTGATTGTATTAGCTACATTTGCAATAAGACACATTTAGACACTAGTTTATGAAATCAATATGTATCTTGTTCATTATTATGCAAAACTAATTAATACCAATCATTCTACATATTACTTTTTTTAAGCAAATGAGAACTAATGACCTAAAGCCTACCATTCAAATACAAGGATAATAATTGCTCTGTGTGTTTTAGTGCTGGTAATTGTATGTGAATTTTAATTATTACATGTACAAATTACCATTTGAATTTTAGAATTATTTGTGTAGAGCTACAGAAGTTTGTTTACAAAACAGATGAAAGAAAATGGGAAAAATTATTTGCTCCCAAAACTTGAGGTAAGATTGTCAGGTTAATTTTACATAACAATCTTGACAAAATTTTAGTGGGGTTTAGTTTACACGAATATTAAGACTCTAAATAAATTAAGAAAGAAATATTCAACAATATAAAACTATATATTCAGTGGTGAAACTGGGACTTCATACTTATTAACACCCTGCCTGTAGTTATTATCTGTTCAAGAATAATTGTTAATTTGGGCAGTGTTTTGACAGCTCTGCATAGTTAGTTTGACAGTATTTTTGAGTGTAACTTTCCCTTCTTGTTTATGGCTTCAGTTATTCAGTTGTGTCTCTAACTTTGCATCTTATACACATGGTTAAAATGCTACAAACGTCATCAAAACCTTATACATGTTATTGATTACTAAGTAAGTTAAAATTCATGTAATCTATTTCATTGTAATGAAGGATCTGACAGAAGCATGAACTTGATGAAATTTGAATCAAGTTTATAAGATTAAGCGGAACTATGTGATCCATTTTAAGAACGAGTAATTGATCACATGATTACCAATACTAAATGATAGCACATCAAATGCTTGCTGAGTTTTACCTTTATAGACATATCTCCACAGATATTGGGTTGAATTCCTGGCAGTGTCTATTTCAAATAGTGTGATTTTTGATTTCAAAGTAATGGTATGTATATGGCTTGGAGGAAGGCTTCTATTCTGTACAGAATTTGCAGAATAATAGCTGACTAAGCAATTTTTGTCCACTTCAGTTCCACAGGATACAGATACACTATTGTTGTCAGCAATATTTGTGTCTAGAAATATGTAGCCCATTGTAAAGTTGTGGTTGAGATTCCAGCACAGATCACATCTCCAGCCACACATATAACACAACCCCACTCCAACATGTAACTGTTTATTTAACTAATTGTTTATTTAACTATTTATTCCATTGTATTTACTCTAAGTATTTATTTCATTAACAGATCACCAATTAGTATCATACAGTTCACTTCACCCTAACACCAATTCACACTTTCCCTTCCATTAGTGCAATTGGCCATATCTCATCTCCACCAATCAGATTTAAGCACCTGTTAGTTCTATATCATGCTCACTCAGAATAGGGGTGTGCCGGCTGGTTTCTATATAAACGGGCTGGCTGGCATACCCCAACAGTCAGTCTTTAGTTCTTGTACTCAAACCCAAATTAATTTTAATCAGGTCAACCATAAGGCCAGTATACTTAGAACCCTAGGTCTAGCTTATGAGAGATAAAGGCGGACCCTCAATCTATAACCCCTCCATATTACATGATCTTTGAGGCTTCCTCTGCTGGCAGCATCTACCCTTGAAGTCGACAATAACTCCTCCTCGTGAGATAAGAGCTGACGACTTTCACGGCAAAAGTCAACCATCCATTGAAGGATGATCAGGACATCGCTGAAACTCTTAAGCTCCACAAGGCCAAATGGCATGATAGATGTCGACTTCAGTACAACTAAACCAAACTCCAACGAGCTACAAAGCGAAAAATGCCTCCAGAAGAAAATGCTGATGTTCCTCAGAAGTACACTCGTCGGAGGTAAGAGTTCTAATGAGGCAGAACAGTGCTTCTTTAGTGGGAAACCTGCAAGTGGTTCAGAGACAATGCGCCATGCTGCAACCTTTGGTCTTGATGCCCATGTCAGAAAATGTGCCCTGCAATTACAAGACCAAAGTCTGCTGGCCAAACTAAGTGCTGGTGATCTTATTGCACTGGAGGCCAAATACCATGCGCAATGCCTTGTTTCTTTATACAACAGAGCCAGGCAAACAAAAAGCTCAAAAGAAGAACAGATTGATGGCTCTGCCATTAATCAGGGCATAGCACTAGCAGAATTGGTTACATTCATAGAAGATGCCAGAGCAGACAGTGAGAGTGCACCAATATTCAAAATGGCTGACCTTGTGAGAATATACACTAAAAGAGTTGAGCTTCTAGGAACACATTTGAGAGGCCGTGTGAACTCCACTCATTTGAAATACAGAATCCTAGCACACTTTCCAGACTTGCAGGCCCACAAGGAAGGTCGAGACATCCTTCTTGTCTTCAATGAAGATATTGGACTAGCTGTGATGAAAGCATGTGAGCATGATGCTGATTCTGATGCTATACTTCTTGCCCGAGCTGCAAAGATCGTTCGTAAGGAGATATTCAACTTGAAAGCCACCTTCACAGGTACCTTCGACAGTCAGTGCCAAATATCTTCAGTGCCAAATTCGTTAGTGGCATTGGTTTCTATGATATTGTATGGACCCAACATCAAAACCCAATCAAGCAATTTGGTAACTCCTCAGGCAGCATTAGCATTATCACAGTTGTTGGTGTTCAACAGTTTTGCACTCTGCCGAGGTGGTAGTTCTAACTCTCTCATACACCATCAAGAAAGCGAGACACCCCTTCCACTCTATGTGGGTGTATTAGTCCACAGTAAAACACGCAAGAGGGAGCTGGTGGATGCCCTGTTTGAACTGGGACTAAACATCTCCTATGATCGTGTGATGAGCATCTCCACAATTCTGGGCAACAATCTCTGTCATCAGTTTGAGATCGAAAAAAATGTGTGCCCTTCAAACCTCAAAAGAAACCTCCATACTAATGCAGCCATTGATAACCTTGATCATAATCCGAGTTTCACCACTGCTCAGGACTCTTTCCATGGGACTGCAATATCCTTATTCCAACATCCAAGACCTGAGGCAAGTGGAGAGGGCCTCATCATCATGACAGTTTCAGACAACAGCCACATTTCCAAGCAAGTATATGACAACTTACCGCAATCATACACTGATGTGCCACCAGTTGCAATGAATGAGTGTGTGTGCATGTGTGAATGCATGTGTGTGCATGTGTGAATGAGTGTGTGTGTGCATGTCTGAATGAGTGTGTGTGTGCATGTGCGAATGAGTGTGTGAGCATGCATGTGTGTGTGTATCAGTGTGTGTGTGTGCATGTGTGAATGAATGTGTGAGCATGGGTGGGTGTGTGTGTATCAGTGTGTGTGTGTGTGTGTGTGAATGTGGGTCTAGTCTCAGCAAGTTTGAAATGTGATTAAATTAAATGAGAAAGAGAGAGAGTTTGCAATGATTGCATTTCTCTCGATCTCCAGAGTATATAGAATGAGCTAGTTTTATCGGTGAAAAAAAGTACAGTATTCACAACAACGGCAGTTTTACTGCTTGTGGTATTTGTTGAGCCTAAAATCATGCCAGCTAGTATCAATGCAATACATTAGGCACTGAACTCGTGTTTGCTCTTTTGGTGTATTGTTTCATTTCCATCTTATCACATTCCATATTATTGCCTTTTATTCTTTTTTATATCAATAGCTAACTACACTTAAATTGGACAATGGACTACACCCCAACCAAAATATTTCTCTCAAACTTTCTCTCTTTGCCATCTAATGTAATTGTTCACTTTTGGCAATCATTTTTTTTAGCTTATGCCTAACATTGTCATATCTAGTAACTTCAGTTTCTGTATGAATTTTGTATAATTTTTCTTCATTCTGCCTCTTCTATTCATTAGTTTTTTTAATCTTCACTATGCTGCTATCTTCAGATGCCATACTCTCAAATTTCCATGATTCACATGCCACTTGATCAGTCGTACACATTGCTCCATTCTACAAAAAAATTTCTTTGTTAATACTCACTTTCTCATCGTGACAATTTTTCTTAACACTGACTAGTGTTCTTGTATAATTCATTGACTTCATGTAAGTCTCTAGAATAGCCCTTATGAACAAGCTGCTGGAGCCCCAAAGGGATAATAACTCTAATTATCATCCATCTTTACATGGTATTCTTTGAACAGAAGGCAATTTTGATCAACATTGGCTATCTTTTTTGGTTGGGACTCATAAATCATCCAGTTGCCATACATGAAAGATACTTTTCCCTACAGTATGCAAACTGCTGTCACATGGTCAAGTGTATTAACAAATTGATTAATATGTTAAACTCAACATTTGTAAAAGCTAACCAATACTGTTTGCCAACTCAATTTGTAATCTAAACATCGTCCCAAGAGTTGAAATAGGAATTTTTTTGGATTTTTGAGTCAGTCAATAATTGGCTTTAGAAAAGACACAAATGTAACCTTTACAATATTGGTCCTAATGAATAAGAGGGCAAATCAAAATGCTCGTGTATCAATAGGTTTGTGAAGAATTGGAATAGATGCTACTATAAATTCAATATCAGACAGTTCTCCACTAGCATTGCTTGCTACACTGGTCATGAGCATAGCCTACTGGTACTGTTTGGTGTATGGCCTAAGTATAGAACCCATAATCATAAGCAGAAATATATGGCCTGACCTAGCTGCAGTCATTGTAATTATTTGCAAAGCTTTTCTGACCACTTGTGACTAGACACTGTTTAAGCAGTGCCAACTTGCCTAGTGATGTTATTAGCATTCTTTGTGTAGTTTTGTCAGTAAAGTAATAACAAAATTGGTATTTTGTATTTCAAATTGAATCAGAAGTTATACAATGTGACACTGGATACTGAACCACCCCAACTTGCTGACTGTTCAGACTGTGATTCCCAATCCTAAGCCAGAAAAATTACTGCCACAAGTTTACCAATCCGCCAGACAGCAAGTAACTAAAATATTAAAGATTTTGACAATGTTTTATTCCAATGCACATGAATGAATTAAATTAAAACATTATAAATACAAGCTTCAAAGGAATTCTCATTTTTTATTTTCTACTGCAATTAACTATTTGCACTAACTGATGTTGCTATTATGACAGATTCTATCAACATTTGTGACCAGGGGAACATAACAGTTGAAACTGTCTATTTTGTAGGCTATTGTGTAAAATAAGTATTCTAAGTCTTTGTAACTATGTATTTTGTTGCCATCTTTTAGTGGATTCTCTCAGTAGTAACTCCATAGACCACATTCCTATTCATCTCTATAGACTCTTCTTTACTTGATCGTTTCAAAGGAACTCCATAGACCTTGTTCTTTTCCATCTTTATTTCCTCATGAGAAGTGATAATTTTTTTCATGTCTATTGCAATAAATCAAGTCATTAATAAAATAGAGCAAATTTAATTTTCCTTGGCAGAATTTAACTAACCCATGTCTCTAAATACCAGATTTTATGTGGTAACACTCCTTATTGAAATATTTACTAGATGTAATACTGTATTAGTTGATACTACCTTTTCTATTCTTGAATTGTTTTATTGCACAATAGATTAGTAGAACAGCAGTCACCATGGCAATAGTCACAACAGTTGTTGTTAGAGGAAGTGATATCAGCAGAACCAAGGGATTGATTCCAACATCTATTAAGTTGGAAGATTTGTACAGAAAATATAGTGAAAATTATAATTTCTAATTGCCTCTTATTTAATATTGCATAATGGTATTATCTACACTTATAATAAGAGGCATTAGTTGTTTATGAAATTAAAATATTTTGGTACATTATTATACAGAAGTAATTAACACCAATCATTATTGACCAACGCATGCTATGCCTTGGGACTACCTTGTAATATATATATATATATATATACATACATATATATATAATATATGTATAGGTTACATCACGAGGTGGAGGTCGGTATGGGATTTACACAACCGAGGGCCGAAGGCCCGAGGATAGTGTAAATCCCGTACCGACCGCGCACCGAGCGGTGCAACCGACTTGTACCATGGCTCTAGGCTATAAGAAACGCATAACAACCTTTTTTTCTGTAGCCTCATTGGTCCCCGCTTCGCTTAGCTACAGATCGTAATTCTAGGCCACGGGCAAAAAATATTCACCTCCTAGGCGGTGTATAAGTGATTTATTCACCCCGAATTGAGAAATCTGATTGGACGGTTTGAACGAACCATGGTATAAATTATACTTATAGTCACACACTTCTTACACTCTTTTGTTTATCTTACAAATAAGAACAAATGACCGATAGCTCACTATTTAAATTATAATGGATTTAAATCATTGGATTTCTTATTCCTGGTGGTTGTATTTACATTTTCAATTATCACCATATACGAATTATTATTTCTGAATATTAGGGTAGATACGGCAAGTTCGTCTAAATACAGATGAAAGGAATTGGGAAAAATTGTTTGCTCCCAAAACTTAAGAAATGATTCTTTGATCAATAGTGCACGATAATCTTGACGACAGCATTGTGGAGATTATATACTACATGAATATTAAAAGACTTAATAAATTAACAAAGAAATATTCAGGGACTTAAATTTTTGTATTTTCAGTGGTGCACACTTATTGGCACTTTACTGTAGTTATTTATCTGTTAAAGGATAGGATTGTTAACTTGGGCAGTGTTTTGGCAGCTGTACATATTTTACTGTTGTACTTTAGTTATAAATAGGAAGCATTTTGTGTAAGTTTACACTTTAAATTTGTTTATTGCTTTTATTTTTGTTCAGTTTGTTGAAGAATACACTTGTACTAGATTAGGACAGGAAATATAGCACTTTGTAAACAATATCATTAATTTCTCCAGAAACTTTATACATGTTATTAAATTAAAAAAAGTTGAACATAATATAGTGTAGTTCACATAAATATAACTTTGAACTTAAATTTAGTTTGAATCCATAGCAGCTAAAATATCAACTTTAAGTGTATAAATTTGATACACTTTGTGATTACTACTCTTAATGTTAATGAGCATGTAATCCTATGCTACAAAAATTATAATTTATTCTAATTATTACCTTTGTACACAAATTTCCACAAATATCGAGTTGAATTGCTGAGAGTGTCTATTTCAATTAGTGTTATTTCTTGTTTCACAGTAATTGTATCTGCTTGGCCTGGAAGGAGGATTCTGTTTTGTATAGAATTTGCTGAGTAATAGCTGACTAAGCAATTCTTATCCACTTCAGTTCCACATGATACAGATACAATATTGTTGTCATTTTTGCTTACATCAGCAATATTTGTGTCTAGAAATATGAAGCCCATTATTAAGTAAAGAATCATTGAACTGATATGCTCAAAACATTGTGCAGACATTCCTAACTTATAAATATATATATTATTATATATATATATATACAGTCATGTTATTTAGATTTCACAATATCTTAAACATCACTAGCAGGGGATGCTAATAATGTGTTAGTAGGTGACTTTATATGTCTGAAGTTTATGTTTGTATATTTATTCCGTGTCAGATATCTTCACAAAAGTATTTTAGTTTCATGACCAGTGAGTATACACACACTGAATAGCCACCCAGGTCAAAACAACTGTTAAAATATCAGCTGATGGGGAAAGCCCCATTTAAATTAGCATAGCCAACTTTACTTACAGATTTACCCACCTAGTACAACTTACTGCTTTGAAAATATCCAACATAGAAAAAAAACGCTTCTAATATGAGAAGATTAGCAAGATACTTTACTTTCTGGATGTATTTTCACTCGCCTTTGGCTCATGAAATATCTTGCCATATCACACTCTGACTCATGTAATAAGTATTATCTAACTGTAACATGATAACCATGCTATTGATCCCTAATAGCACAGGTCACTTGTGCTATCACTCACTAATAGTAGGCCTGCCTTTTTTTTCAAACATTTGCACTGTAGCTATTCTCTATCCTTTACTTACTATCTCCGTATTCAGGATTAGCTTCCTCTGGAACTTAATTTTCAACCTATAGCTCCTCCTAATTTGTAGAAAAAATTCAGTCTAATACGGGTAGATCTGCGTTAAAGAATGATATTGTCTCCAATAAGAAACTACTCGACCTGTATGTTTCAAATGCTTTTCACTTGTCAAGCACTATTTCACTTTCCCTGATATTTCACTTTCCCTGTGCAATTTCAATTCAACAACTATTTTTCTATACATTTTTGAATGGGCAATTTATAATATTTTGATGTTATATGTACATTATCAAGATGTTTAGGCAGTGTTGCTTTAATCTATAGTGTACTAATCAATGGTCACTTGTGATGCATGCTATCTCTAAATTTGCAAACTACCTAGCCCACATATATAAATACCATTCTAAATTAACACTCAAAATAATTGCATAGCCAATAAACAATATTCAGGAATCAAAGTAACTATAACGTAAGATTATTGAAACAAAATAATGTGTTCGAGTAAAAGGTTTCCAAAATTCCTCTTCATCTTGATTAGTTAAAAGAAATAGACACATTTAAACTCACCAAAATGATTAAATATAGTGAGAGAACTAGTAGTAGTAGTTGTGTCACAGGTAGCCATTACTGTCAGCTCATACCACCTGACATTCCAGTGGTGTTCAGGAGTGAAATATACTGAGCATTCATTAGTCATACACTCACTACTAGTCAATTGTGTACTCCATAAAACTTCATTACCATTAGAAATATTAACAGAGTATTGAGTAAGAATAGGACACGGCCATTGTGGAACCTGTATAAAATTTGGGGTGAATAAAAAATGAAATTGAGGAGTCAAATTTTCCCATTTCCAAGTTCCTCTTTCTTTACATTTTTTTCATGGAAAATATGTTAAATTAACAGTTTATATAACAGTTCAGCCAAGCTTAATGTGTGTAGTGTTTAAACTAACCGGATTCAGCCATTTAATTGAAAATCTTGATAAATTTTTGTTGTATCCATAGAAGATTAAAGTTACTGCTAAATGCAGTGTACTGAAATTATTTATTTCTGAAATAGATAAACTCAATTTAAAACTTACATAGTAAAACTTAGAATTTTGGAAAAACAAAAGGAACATCAAAGTCATTCACAAATTTACAAAAGTATTTAGGCAAGACTTTGAGATTTAGTTAAGCTCATTACAGTGTGTCGTTCCATATATTTTAATAGTACAATGATACTCCATCTTACTAGTTGTCATTGAGTCATTATGGTTCTTGTGATGTTTGTTCACTTGTTTATGAAGCAAAACTGATTTTTGTACAGTTAGATCAATTTTATACATAAATATTATTCAGGTTTATTTCAGCTATATTGCTGCAAGCTCATTACCCAGTAGTTATAGCAACTGGCCTAGCTTATGAGTTTTCCTGGTTTTTATTGCTACCTTCCTCAGGTGTGTAGGCTACCCAACCTGTTTAGAGCAGCTGCTAAAATATCAGCTGGGGGTTGTGGGAGCCCCTACAGCCAACTTCACACCATGAGTTACCAGTTTTAGCACAAACTATAGCTGCCTCTGGCTTAAATTAGCCTGCTCATGAAATATTTCCTGGCCATATCACACTCAGACTGTGTATATCAGCTCTGACTCATGTAATAAGTTATATATATATTGTATGTAATCTTTCCTTACTTTTTCAATTTTTAAAATTGTTCATGCTAGGCAAACTATATAATTATAAATGTAATGGATTGATTCTAGCTTTTTATTCATGATAATTTCTTATTATCTTATTACATATATCTTACGTTTTAGTGAGTAAATACCAATATGAATAGAATTACTTCTGACAAGTTCATTGCCACAAGATAAGGACTGTCCTTGATAAGGAATCAAATCCATTAAATCAGCCGATACTGTGAAGTTCACATAACTGAGTTTGGTATTGTTCACTGTAACAGATATTATCTGTGCCATAAATCCTGAGAGTGATGAAGGAATTGTGTATGGATAAGTATCTTGACGTGAGAAAATATATGTGATCAGCACAATATCATTAGTGAAGATCTCAATGACAAGATTCTCTGATTCAAATGAATTACAAGAGAATGTCACTCTACCAGGACAGAGTTCACCAGACAGAGGTAGTACAGTAGATGTGATACTTGGTTGTCCTAATAAGCAAAAAGATATGCCAGAATCTCAAGAACGAATATATTCTCACCAATATAAAACTGCATGTTTGAAAAATATTTAACTCAAAATTGATATCTAGACACGTCATATACAGCTATATGTATATATGTGTGTATATATAATAAAGTTCCCTATCACAACCTAAAATATGAAGATATATGCAGAGTAACTATTGTGTAAATGCTTGTATATTATATAGATGTATATATAAGTTCCCTATCACAACCTTAAATATAAGATGTATGTAAATTAACTAATAAAAGTTGAGCTTTACTTTTATCTTCAATATCTTATCCTGCTTTTAACTTAATGATAATAAATTAGATAATCATCTTTAGGATGGCTTAATTAGCCCAGTCACCACCTATAGTAAACCACAAAAACATATATAGCAGAAATTTCTATATACTTCATAAGTACAGGCTAGATATATATTATTGTATGAGATATCATCTCTTATGATAAAATATTAATAGGCTGTATTTGCTGCTATCATCTAGTGAACTCTTCACACCATTTTGTCTTAAGTAAAATTCACATTCACCAACATAACTAGTGATTGCATGATTCAATTCTAAGCTGATATCATAGCAAATACAGTGACCATTAATGTCAAAGTATATAATTTACTCTATATAACATAGCTGTAGATTAAACTATTTTTTTTTACCTACCATAAGTTTTGGGCAGAGTGTATAAAAGAAGATGAAGCACAAAAATACCATACAAGTATTTCATAGCTTGATGATTACTCTCATTTGTTTATGAACTTTCGTACTGGTTAGTATAGTTAAATATAAGAATTACTTTTGCTTTAAATTGAGTTTTTTGGGAGAAACTGTATCTTTTGGAATAATTTTAGAATGGTTTCATTTCAGATTATTTTCACTTCCACTTCATGTCATCTTTTCATACGCATATTTTACAGTGCATGTGCAATCAACATAATTGAAAAAATATAAATATACATATATAATATGCATGGATAAAAGCATGGGATTGAGTTAATATATTGGCTGATATTGTTTTATTGATTTGATAACTGATGCTTAAGTATTGCTTATTATTTCCTAGCTTTATTCGGGGCTTATTGGATCTGTAAATCAAATAATTGTCAATGTAGTTCAATTGACCCTGCCAAGAAAATGAGGGTTAATTCTATTCTCTCAAAAACTGAGATGTATTTAATCTCCTGAAAATGCATATAACTGGTTCCTCATTTGTATGACATTTTTTACTTATAGCCAAAGTCAAAAATATTTAAGAGTCTGTGTAGTGGGATAAGTGATGGTGTGACTAATCAGTGTTTTAGTTCCTGGGGAATTGAAGTATATGAAACTAATTGGCTTTTGCCTAACATTATCATATCTAATAGCTTTAGTTTCTGTATGATTTTGCATAATTTTTCTTCATTCTGCCTCTTCTTTTCATTAGTTTTTCATTTTCACTACACTGCCATGTTCAGATACCATACTCTCAAATTTAACAATTCAGATACCACTTTATCAGTGATACACATTGCTCCATTCTACAAATTTTTCTTCTTTGGTAATATTCACTTTTTCGTTGTGATAATTTTTCTTCAGCATGAATAGTATTCTTGTATGATTCATTAACTTTATGAAAGTCTCTAGAATAGCCCTTATGAGCAATCTGATGGAGCACCAAAAGGTTAAATACTCTCTAGCTCTCAATATCATCACTAACTCCTACATGAAATTCTTTAAACATAAGGCTATTTTGATTGGCACAAGCTATCTGGGTTTTTGTTTGGTTAGGATTCATAAATCATCCAGTTACCATTCACTAAAGATGCCTTCCCTATGGTATGCAAACTGCTGTCACATGGTCAAGTGTAATAACAAATTGATTAATATGTTAATATTGATGGACAACAACAACTTTACTCAACATTTTAAAAAGCTAACCAATACTATTTGCCAACTCAACTTGTAATCTAAACAAGAGTTGAACTGGGAAGCCAGTTAATGAAAGTACTAAATGTAATTTTCACAAAATTGGTTCTAATGAATAAGAGGACAAATAAAAAATGCTAATGTATCAATAGGTTAGTGAAGAATTGGAACAGATGCTGTGATTGGGAATAAGTTTGGTGTTCTATATTAGCCTTCTCCAAACAGCACAAGTAGAACACACTCATGACCTGTGTAACAAGCAATGCAAGTGGAGAACTGTCTGATATTGAGCTTATGGTAATCAGAACTTTATGGCCTGTACATAGGCTAGCTGCAGTCATTGTAATTATTTGCAAAGCCTTACTGACCACTTGTGACTGACACTGTTTAAGCAGTGCCAACTTGCCTAGTGATGTTATTAGCATTCCTTGTACAGGTTTGTCAGTCAAGTAATAACCAGTGTAAAAATATATTTTCTTATTTCAAATTGAACCAGAAATTATACAATATGACACAGGATACTGAACCACCCAAACCTGCTGACTGTTCAGACTGTGATTCCCAACCTTAACCCTGAAATGCTACTGGCATTAGTTTACCAATCTGACCGACAGCAAGTTGCTAAATATTGAAGCTTTTGACAATATACTTAGTTCTGATGCATGTGAATGAATGAAATGAAACATTACAAAGTACACAAGCATGAAAGAAATTCTCATTGTCTTATGTTCTACTGCAATTAACTATTGGCACTAACTGATGTTGCTATTATGATAAATTCTATCAACACTTTGTGACATGTGGAAAATAACAGTTGAAATTGTCCATTTTGTAGGTTATTGTGTGAAACAACTATTCTAAGTCTTCGTAATTATTTATTTTGTTGCCATCTTCTAGTGGATTCTCTCAGTAGTAACTCCATAGACCACATTCCTATTCATCTCTATAGACTCTTCTTTACTTGATCGTTTCAAAGGAACTCCATAGACCTGGTTTTTTTCCATCTGTATTTCCTCGTGAGAAGTGATAATTTTTTTCGTGTCTATTGCAATAAATCAGGTCATTAGTAAAATAGAGCAACTATAATTTTCCTTGGCAGAATTTAACCAACCCATGTCTCTAGCTAAGTACCAGATTAAAAATTTCTAATGAAGTGAAAATTTGTGTGGTAACACTGTTTTATTGAAATATCTACTAAAGATAAACTATTGTATTAGTTGATATTACCTTTTCTCTTCTTGTAGTGTTTTATTGCATGATAAGTTATTAGAACAGCAGTCACCATGGCAATAGTCACAAAGATTGTAGTGAGAGGAAGTAATATTAGCAGAACCAATGAATTGATTCCAGCATCATCAGCTAATAATATGGTAGAAGATTTACACAGAATTATAGATTGAAAATTATAATTTCTAATAGCCTTTTATTTAATGTGCAAGCATTGATGGTATTAGCTACACGTATAATAAGAGACATTAGTTGTTTATGAAACTATAATATTTTGTACACTATTATACAGGAGTAATTAACACTAAATTGACTAACATAATGATACACTTTACTTGGTACTACCTTGTAATATTATATATATATACGTGTATATATATATATTATATTAGTATCATATTGCATCCAAACTGTCCAATCAGATTGCTCAATTCGTGGTGAATGTATTTTACACCCACCTTCTAGGAAGTGAATAACTAGACCATCAAATAAATATAGTGCTGGTGGTTGCATGTACTTTTTCAATTATCACACGTACAAATTATCATTTCAGAATTATTTGGGTAGATACAGCAAGCTTGTCTAAAAACAGATGAAAGAAAATGGGAAAATTATTTGCTCCCAAAACTTGAGGTAAGATTCTTTGATCAGTAGTGCACGACAATCCTGACGACAGTGTTTGGGGATTATGTACTACATCAATATTAAAAGACATAATAAAAAAATACAATAATATTCAGTGGTTTAAATTACTATATTTTCAGTAGTCTCTTCTTGGCGCTGTGCTGTGTTTTTTTATTTGTTAAAGGACATTATTGTTAACTTGGGCAGTGTTTTGAGAGCTCAGCATATTTATACTGTAGTACTGTAGTTGAAGGAGAGACTTGTACTACATAACCTTATAAACAGTGCTAATAATTTCTCTAGAAACTTTATGCATGCAATTGAATAAAAAAAGATAAGTTAAATGTAAAATAGTGTATTTCACATGAAAATGAGCATGGACTTAAATTTAATTCAAATCCATAGGGGGGCTATAAATATCCACCTTAAGTGTATAAATAGAATAATCTTTGTAATTACTGCTACTTAACGTAATGACTATAAATCCATTTTGCATCTTTATGATTTATTCCAATTTTTACCTTTATAAACAAATCTCCACAAATATTGAGTAGAATTGCTGAGAGTATCTATTTCAATTAGTGTTATTTCTTGTTTCAGAGTAATGGTATCTGCTTGGCCTGGAGGGAGGATTCTGTTCAGTATAGATTTTGCAGAGTAATAGCTGACTAAGCAATTCTTATCCACTTCAGTTCCACATGATATAGTTATACTATTATTGTCATTTTTGCTCACATCAGCAATATTTGTATCTAGAAATATGTAGCTCATTGTAAAGTCAAAAATCATTACAGACATTCCTCCACTGATAATATTACTGTATATACAATTCATGGAGATCTGTAATATTGTGTCTTAATCATCACCATAGGGATGTGATTCTCGAATCATCCAATTGTTTATATGTCTAAAGTTATTATATTTATTCCATGCTAGATATCTTAGTGTTTTTAGTTTCACAACATTTACCTAGCATGCTGAATATAATAGCCTGTAATAGCCTGAATATAGGAGGTTATTACCCTACAACATAATGATAGTTATAGAGCTTACCAAGGCCCCAGGAACCTTTCTCTACAGAGGTGATAAAGCAAAGTGTTTCGCTCTCAGTCTTTGTTTTCACTTCACCTTTGCTCATGAAAATAGATTAGCCTGCTTGTGAAATATTTCTCACCATATCACTCTCTAGCTCTGGTGATAAGTATTATATATATATATTAATATATTGATGTTATATTATGTATTTATCAATGTGCTATATAGATTATGTTGCTATTTAATGAAATGTAACTAATCAACTATCATTTCGATAAATGCTACAGTATATTCTGTGGTGCATGTTATCTCTAAATCTTGCACTACCATGCCAACCTCCTAACCCGCATTCCTTTCATATAAATAACATTCTAATAATTAAGATTCTAAATAATTGAAATGCCAATTGACGGTAGTTAGGAATTAAAGAAACAATAATGTAAGAATGTTTAAATAAAAGAATGCGTTTGAGTAAACGGGTTTTAAAATTTGTATTATTTTGATTAGTGAATAGAAGTAGACACATTGATTTTACTAACCTAAACTATTAGTTACTGTGACAAAACTAGTAATAGTTGCAGTATCCAAGGTAGCCATTACTGTCACCTCATACCACCTGACGTTCCAGTGGTGCTCAGGAGTGAAATATACTGAGCATTCATTAGTCATACACTCACTACTGGTCAATTGTGTTCTCCATAAGACTTCATTACCATTAGAAATATTAACAGAGTACTGAATTGGAACCTGATAGGAACATTCAGGAACCTGTGTATAAAACAGTCATGTTTCAGGCTACTGAAAAATGAAATTAATAATTCAGAGTTGTTATTGTCTTGTTTTTGCCTACATTATTTGTGGCCAAGAGTTAAATTAACAGTTCAGCAAAGCTTAATAAACGTAATGTTTAACTGACCTTATTCAGCCATTTAATTGAGATTCTTGATAAATTTTTATTGTATCCATAGAAGATTACTGTCACTGCTAAATGCAAATTATTTATTTCTGCAATCGATATAATTCAAATTAAAAATTTTTAGCACAAGTCACAATTTTGGAGATAAAAGGGTTTGGCACAAAATTACAAAAATATTTTTGAAGACTATAAGGCGTTGTTTAGTTTGTTGCATTAAGTCATTAAATATTTAATACAATGATACCTAATAATGCAAGTAGTGAGAGTATTTCTTGTGATGTTTGTTCACTTATTATATGAAGCAAAACTTAGTCCAATAGTCAAGTCACAGAGACAATACAAGTCTTGTGCTTATCAATGAACAAGTATGTATGTTGTGTAAAAATGTCGTGTGTTGTTAAAGAATAGCACAAAAGAATCTTTAAAAAATTAGGATTTAAATTTTAGTTTAAACTTAGGTCAGACCAGCTCACTCACCATTTGTGCTGAAGCACATCACTAGTTCTTATGCTTATAGTATTATAATAACTTACCTATTAGTGAGTAAATACCAATAGGAAAATAATTGCTTCTTACAAGTATATTACCACAAGATATGGCCTGCCCGTGATAAATAATCAAATCCATTAAATCAACCGACACTGTGAAGTTCACAAAACTGAATTTGGTATTATTAAAGATAACTGACGTTATCTGAGCCATAAATCCTGAGAGTGATGAAGGAATAGCGTATGGATAAGTATGATCAAGAGAATATTTATATCCGACTAGCACAGTGTCATTAATGAAGAAATCAATATTAGCACTATCTGTTCCTAATGAATTACAAGAGAATGTCACTCTACCAGGACAGAGTTCCCCAGACAGAGGTAGTACAGTAGATGTGATATTTGGCTGACCTAATATAAATATCACTAACAAATTGAACAGATCAATTAAATTTTCTATTAGTACATGGATGTAATAATTATTTTACTTAATTAATTCTTTTTATACTTGTGTGATAACTAACAACATAGCAATAGCTAGATAAAGAAATAATTTTACCTACCATGAGTATTGGGAAGAATATATAAGAGATAATGAAGCACAAAAATAGCATACAAGTAATTCATCGCCTGATGATTACGCTCATTTGCATATGAACTTTTCCACTGGCTAACATAGTTCACAAGTACTCCTTTTGCTTTTGATTGAGTTTTTTTGGGAGAAACTGTATCTATTGAAAGCATTTTAGAATGGTTTCATTACAGATTATTTTCACTTCCACTTCATATCATCTTTTCATACACGTATTTGTGCAATAATTATTTAAAAATATACATATACCTAAATATATCCACTTATATAATATTTTTACTAGTGTTTGTGTGGATAAAAGAATGGGATTTAAAGCATAATGATATATTGGCTGTTTGTTTAAATCCAATACAGCTTTAGTTATTATATATATAATACTTTGGCCAGCCATGAATGACTTGATAATTGATACTTATCTATTGCTTTTTATAATCCTCTCTTTACTTGGGCACCATTGGACTTGTAACTCTTATAATTACTATCATCAATGTAATCCAATTGGCTCTGCCAATAAAATAGGGTGGATTTATTTTCTCATCTAATTAAATATGATTGATAAAATAATTTCATAAGCTTATTAGAGTATAAACTGAGATACATTAACTTTCCTGGAAAAGCAAGCCCTTTCTTCATTTGTGTGAAATTTTTTGGCTCAGAGACAAAGCCGAACCATTTTAAGCTTTAAAAACTAACTTTCATTTCCAACAACTTTTGGATATTTTAACAGGGTAAGGTAGCCTTTATGTGTAGCATGCAGTAGCTAGCAGTTTCTGTTAGTTTGTATCTAAATTTTCAAAGGTGAAGCGCAGGAGATTCAAAATCACTGTCGATGTCCATAACTATGGGTGTCAATTTAGTTTATAATCAAGGAATGGCTTTGATGCAAAGCAAGTAGTGCATTTGATTAAGAATAATGAAAAAACCCTAGGTGTACTGCACTTAAAATAACTTCATTTTTTCCATTGCCATAGGTACCCCACTTATGACAGTTGCTGCGGGTTCCCCTAGGTAAATTGAGTTTAAATATTGTGGTATGTGTTTGTGAACACCCTTGTGAATGCTTTGGTAACAAAAAAGTTCTTGGTAAAGAGTTTATTTCAAATTAAGCCCAATTTGGGTTCTACTATAACAACATTAATTATTGCTGCAGAAAAACAATTGTTTTGTTTTGTGATGAGATAATAATGGAAAGGAACAATTTAAATACTCACTAACATATTTTTTGTCTGCAGATTATAGTTATTTCACCAAATATTTTTTAAACATTACAGTCATAATAGTTCTATGAAAACACTCAATACTGAAAAGGCAATGTACATATGAGTAGTTTAGATCTTGAAGTACACTATTCTCTAATTTAGTACACCTGCTTTTAAATATCTGATCAAAATTTGAATTTGTGAGGATTTTAAGATAACAATCACCATGACATAGCAAGACTTACAACATATTAGAAGCATCTAATTGTTCAAGCTTTTACTATTGTTATTTAGTTGTGCTGAGGCAAGATATTACATAGCTATACTACAAGTATGTTCCAACCACCAAAATGACATCTTATCATGAAGCAATTAGTCTAAGACTGCATTGACTGAGTACTTGGATTTTTTTCCCCAAGTATGTGATTTAAAAGTTTTGTATTGATAGTAGTATTGAAAGATGTGGTTGTTATTGACACAGTGAAACCATTCTAAAAAATTTCAACTGTTCTCTTAATACTAATTGGGAAAACTTACTAGCACATAACAGTCAGTTAAAACATGGAGGACATTATAGTTATCTCTAAATTGATTTTGCTTATACAACTGACAACTCATACACAAGGTAAGTGGCAATATTGTTTCATTTACCACCATAATAGCAGTAGTTGCAATAAATTTAGTAAATTACAAGTAACACTTTGAAATCTAAACATGAAATACCAATAAACTTGAGAAATTAACTTTGATTGCTCCATACCTTCTACATTTAAATCCTGCTGTCCTATTCCTCATGTAGGACTAGTAATGCATGAAATAAAGAGCACCTAAGGGGTTGCAATACAGTGTAGTTCTGGTCCAGTGGTGTAGGAAGATTGACATAGAGTGGCTCTAAGGACATGTTTTATTTGTTTGAAAGTGTTCATGTGAGAAGTCCCTTGTTAGATTGTGCCCCTCAAATTAAGGGGGGCTCCAGCCTTTAGAGCTCCCTCCTTCCTATGCTACTGTGGTCAATCTATTGTTGTTATTTATGACTCACAAGTATCAATAATAATCGTAAGCACTAGTCATTATGTACCTATTTAAATAGGATAAAATATAGTGGGCATATGTAAAGAATAATTGAACATGTCAATACAAGTGTAATGATTTTTACAGGAATATTGAGCTACAGCGATTAATGCTATTGTTTTATTTGTTGGTTAAATGCAGGAATTCCAAATATTTTTCTTCTAGTATTCATCCCCTATCAGGTGAACTCTGTCCTGGTAGAGTAACTTTCTCATGTGATTCACTGGATACCAACAGTCCTATTATTGACTATTATATAAATGGCACTCGTCTAGTCAGATATGAATACAGTCCTAGTCACACATTTCCATTAGTAGTAACTACATCACCACCAGGTGTCTCAGTGCAGATAACTTCAGTTTATATATCTGACGTTAAATATAGTTTTATAAATTTAACATTATCAGCTGAATTAAATAACATTCTTCCATATCAACAGCAATACATAACTTGTGGCACTGTAATAGTAAAAAGTGCATCAGTTTATATAGGAAATTTCAGGATAAAAGGTACACAGACAACTATTAAATAGAGGAAATTGCTAAAGGTTGTACTACTAATAGTCCTGCATAATAATATTTTAAGATAATACCACATATAATGATATACATACAGTATTAAATATTAATTTGAATTGCATGATATTTAGCAAATCTACAGCATATCTTTCGCTAGCTGAGTAATTAATAATAGTAATATTTTTTATTGCTGATGTAATTGTAATTATAACAACACTAATATAATGCATATAATAATGTGGGTGTTTTTATTCACGTATAAAATTAGTGGTAATTAAAAAATAGATTGAAACTTTCTCACCTAAAGGGGCTTGAAAAAAAAAAGGAATGGAAAAATTGTAAAAAAATCTTAGTTGTCGCCGGGAATTGAATCCAGGGCCACTGGCTTTAGCCACCAGTGCTCTAACCACTGAGCTACGACAACCCACGACTTCCAAGAGCTTCACATTTTACCTTTATGCTGTTTAGTAGTTTTTATGAAGGGCCAGAACTTGATAATTCAAAAATAATATTGGAAAATAAGGAACCAATAACAAATAACATTGATTTATGCTACTATTATTCTTGTATTTAGAAATTAATGAACACATAAATTTGCAAGAAGCAATAACTTTGATTTACTATGGATTCCATAAGAACATTACAAGAATCATATTGAAGCAGTTAGACAAGGTTAGTTCATGTAATGAAATAAAAACTCTATATAGCCCGTAGCAAAAATTTAACAATAAAGTAATTCTACAAAGTATAGTCAAATAACAACCTTTGAAATGTTCATAACTTTGAAAATGTTTTTCCTATTTTTCACAGTATTCAGTTAATATTTCTAATGATGATGAAGTTTTATGGAGAACACAATTGACTAGTAGTGAGTGTATGACTAATGAATGCTCAGTATATTTCACTCCTGAACACCACTGGAATGTCAGGTGGTATGAGCTGACAGTAATGGCTACCTGTGACACAGCTACTACTATTAGTTCTCTAACAGTATCTGGAACTTTAGGTAAGCCTTAATAATGGAGTATAAATACAGTACATGGCTAGATGACAAACAGCATTGATGCTATTTTAAATTATATAATTAACACTTAATTCTTATTATATCAAGGAATTACTTTTTTTTGGTCATTCTGTGATAGTGAATTGGTAATAGTTCAATTATTTAAATGATTTTCAAGTTTGTATTTTTCCACTTTCAAATATTTTGATCCCAGCAGAACTGAAAGCAACTTTAATTAGACAAATAATGAATATATAGCTCTCCCTCCCTCTATATATTATATACTGCAATGAATGTCAATGACTGTAAGAAGTATCACAACTAAATTTTTACTTCATTATTATCTAAATCTTTCGATTTCCCAGATCCAAATATAGCTGAGTTCAGCATAAATGAGAATAATAGTGTATCTATATCCTGTGGTTCTGAGGTAGACAATAATTGTTCAGTCAGCTACTATTCCACCAACTTCATACAGAACAAAATCTTACCAAGAGATAATATACATGTTTTTACTCTGGATCCAACTCTGTATAATTATATTTTTGAAGTAGAAACATTTGTAAATTCAACTTTCCATGTGTGGAAATTTGTCTACTCGGGTAAGTCTGGAATTATGATTATATTTGCCAAATTCACAATTTTTTTGCATATAATAATATATGAATTTATTTATTATATATTTGATATTTCCTTGGAGTATTTATGCATTACAATAACACACCCATGTATAGTTTTTGGAAATCTGAAGTATGGCAGAGTTACTGCTGAATGTTTGCTTTTTTGAAAAATATCTGATGTATAATAATCAACTTGTACAATGGGGATGGTATATCACCCTCATGCTTGCATTTCACTTACATTCTGCTTGTGGAAATACTAACATTGTATGCTGACTCGTACAATAAGTATTATTATGCACTCTACAATATAAACATTATGTATATAATATAATATGTATGTATATTTGTATGAATGTGTGTATGTGTGTATATAATATACACATGCATGTGTGTATGTATATATGTATGTGTGTATGTATGTGTATATATTATGTATGCATGTATGTGTGTGTACATATGTGGGTATCTAAGTGTGTACATATGTGGGTATCTAAGTGTGTATATGTATATATTGCGTACTGAATCGGCCTACTGAGTGCCTTTACGTAGAAAATGTATTAAATTTGGAAAGTATCATATTCCCGCAATATTCCGCAGTAAAGGGGAAGTCCGGAGTTATTGCGTTGGGTTATTGTGTCCCCTTAGCTCCATTTTTATGCTTATTGCATCCCCTGAGAGTCTGCAAATTCTATAACCATTCTGAGCCAATTACACATTAATTTGGCTAAATAAAATAGCTTCATATGAATGCAGAGACCTTTATTACTAGCTATGAGAGTGCTCGGTTCATACAGACTGCTGCTTGCACTCTGCAGAAAGTCTGTCTCATTCTTTGGGTGAAATATTCTCAATTTTTCACTTTTCATTTATCTCTTTGCACAAATGATAGCTACCACATTCTCAAGTCGGGTACTGTTTTATTTTGAGTATTACAGTTTTTTTGCTCTTCTAAAACCTTCCATAATTGCTCGTCGTCAAGACTAACTGATTATTCACTCTCAATGCTACAAGATGGTGGTACTTCTTACCTTTCACATTCACTTTCTACTCTACCTCGAATATTAGAGAAAAGATTTTCAATGACTTCATCAGAAAAAAATTGAAAGACTTTTGGCAGCATCCATTACATTAGCCACTCGGTTTCTCTGCTATTTGTGCACGACTAGTACACAATAAATTGATTAATTATTGGATACCGTGGGAATATCACTTGTCTGTCGGTGGCATTTACATTCGTGCCTGCGGTACTCGTGTTAATGCTAGCTGATAGACTTGTGATATTCTGCGGTATTCCATGATTAATTGGCGAGCGAGCGAAGCCGTACGCAACAGTATTTACTTGAAAATTATTGTACACTAGACTAACTGCGTAGGTAAGTCTTGTTGAGGTTTGTCCAGTTGTGTGAAAATAATGTGCGTTACAGCTTCTACTTAGCTAAAGAATATCACGAAGAAAACGTTTAAATAACGTTTATTGTTTTGTCGCTGTTTTTTCAATTCAAACAGTTGTGATGAGTGGTTACTATGGCATTTAAATCCCTTTACCATATAAATGTAATTGAAAAACTCTACATTATTTTTAGTAGCTTTGAGTGTCAGGAGTTAAAATCAATCATTATAACAAAGTGTAGTTTTTTAGGCTCGCTCGCCATTTGTGCTCAAGCTCATCACTAGTCTATATATATTATGTATGCATGCATATATGAATTTGTCTATGTATATGTATGTATGTATGTATGTATGTATGTATGTATGTATGTATGTATTAGTTGATCCTACAAGAAGCTTAACGACTTTTCTGATCTCGTTTCCATTTGCAGTCATCTTAGGCATTATCCTCACAGTGATAATAATTCTGATAGTATATATAACCATCAAATACTCCAGAAACAGAAAAGGTAACCATATATTTAATCCAGTTCCCTTGGTTGGCATATCAGGCTAGATACAGGTGTGGTGGGCTAACGTACAATAGATGGATGAAAATACATGCAGTTGTAAGGCTCACTCACAATTTAGAGTTTGGTGAGTAATAACAGCTCAGCAGACTTGCTCAGAGCATGCATTGCCTGGCAAATTTTGCCAGCCTAGTAGACTAGTAAGTAAGGAATATTTTAGGTAAAGCACAAAACATGAGTTAATCACCAAAAAGGTGCGACAAATGTGCTGCCTATGAATGAAATAATGTAAGAAAGAGATTGTGGCTAGTTCATGAATATAGTCATAATGTATTGCATGTTTTAATAACGTGTTAATTGTCAGGATGAAGTTACTGGTTAGTTAAATAGTTTCAGTGACTATAGCAGTCTGGAACAAGATTTCAAAAATATTCTAATCAAATCTTAATAGAATCAAAGAAATCTGAAATCTGTCATGAGATACAGATGACAAGAAATGAAGTTTATGGATTAACTTCACAACCACTCTCTGGAAAAGAAGAATAACTTATACTGTCTTACATGGAATTAATGAACTATCAAAGATGCATATTAATCATATTATTTTCCTAAGGTCACGCTGTCATTTTGTTTCATAAGTGACACGGCATTAAGTCTTTGTGTACTGTAATTATATTTCACATGGACAGTCAGTGCTTGAATTTCAAAATATGAATAATACATATTTAAGTTTACATCGTATGGTCATGTAGCCTGATCATAAACTGACTTATGCATGTAACAGCACAATATTGCATTTGTAATAATCAACTTTATTGCAAGGTTTTGGAAGAAAAGAACAAATGGCTTGATAACAGTAATTTGAAATAATCACATAACTACTACTTTCAATGATCTATTTAAAATGTATTTGACATGGAGCAGTTGTTACATTTCTAAGAGTTTCACAACTTCAAAAGGATTGCAGTAACTACACGTTAGATGTAGGTATTCCTCCCAATATCTTGTTATCATAATTTTTAAATTATAAAAGTACACAAATCAGAGAACAAGGTAAATACATTATCTTAAATCAAAATACAGCTATAGGTGTCAAGATTTGGTTTCAACATGGCATTTATTAGCAATCATGAAACCACTCCAAAAACCCTTTACTGAGTATTTACCAAAAGGAATTATTACCAAAAGGACATGAAAGTGGGATGTTTAGAAAGACAAGAAATACTGCACTAACATTCCTTGAAATGCCACTACTATAGGCCTGACTATGCCGACTGTCACCCATTGTGTCATACTATTAAAAATTTGTACTTTAATTTTTAAATTGAAACAATTTCATGCAAATATGAATACCCACTTACCTCCAGCTTTAGAATAAATATTGTACACATTTATTTTATATGCAGTCAAGCTTCAGTACCATTATCACATCAACTGTGTACTAAGATGTGACATCATTTGAATGTAGGACCATTTGCGATGTATAGTCTTATATACATCCCTTTTTATTCTTGACAATTAAGTCCCAAGGATGATACGGGTAAGGATTGATACACTAACGGCTTTAGTTTAAGCTAGTTGCCTTTCCAAAATACTTTTCGTTTAAATTTAAAATGCTCTATTGTACCAGAGCTCTAGTAAATATAGCAGTACGTTGTGTTCTCATAGTGACTTGACTATTGGACTTTGGATTTTCAAGTAAGAACAAATCTGTTATGTAAGGGTATAGCTATGATGAACAGTACATTGTGGAAGTAAACTTACCACTGCCGCTAAATAAATAAGTAAACTCAACTTCAGAAGACCTAACTGCGAACGCCTCTTCCATTCAGTCTCCATAGCTCTTTGCCTTTTATTATTTTGCTAGCATTATTTCAAAGTATTTTTCCCTGAATTTCTTGAGTATGAACTAATGTTTACGTTTTTAAGTAGTCTCCGGGGGTGGACATGCATTGACCTTTTTGAACTTTGCCATATATATACTAAAATCTCAATTCAGACTCGTTAGTGATACTCTCACTTGGTTTTATTGGTAAAACACACTCTCTTTATGGTAGTACTTCATACCAAGTACTACTGTATTAGTGAACTTTAACCGTGAGTCAATGTAACATATGCCACAGAATTCTGATGTTCACAATCATGAGACAAGACCCTTTACCATATTATAGCATCGTATGACAATGTCCCACACTGTTTACTGACAAATAGAATATTCAGCATCCCCCCATTATGGAAAGAGGTAAGAGTTGTAGACAGAACCAGGAAGAAGCATGAGTTGAAGATCAAGCAAGCTCTACACATACAGATGACACCTGACAACAACAAGTTTAATAGGGACATAGGTTTAGAGCTTCCAGGAATCTGGCTGTCCATGCTGCGTGCAATCACCCTCCAGGATATATTAAACAGTAAGCGTGCCCTCCAGAAATCTTGCTGATTACTTTATGTAATTATATCACCATGGAGAGTTCGGGAAAATGTCCTATTATTATAATTATTTCAGTCAAGAATGACTGAATCATTGAAATAGAATATTGTTTCGGTGCACACTCACTTGGGTAAAAATGATAGTAAAATTAATACAGAATATGAGCTTTATGAAAATATTATGGTTATTAATTTCATTTACAATCAGCTGGAGCTAGAAAGAGTGTTGTTGTTTTTTACTTTCTCCCCCAGATGGAAAAAAAGCCCAAACTTCTCTAAAAATATTCAAATTGTGCACTGTTACTAGCATCCAAAACTAAGTTCCCTTAGAGGAGTGACTTTGTAATTGCACAAGGAAAACGCCAAAACTTGTGGTAAAATCATCTGTAGTCCTTCACTAAAAGCTGCTCCAGTAAGGATCCTCTAAAAAAGTTAAAAACAACAACAACTTTCTGGAGTGATGGTAGTAACAGTAGCGCTGAATCTTCACTCATCAACTACATTGTTTCTATTTTATTACGCATTACATCACAATGTGATTGAGCCATAGCTCCGCCCACTAAAGTCATTCACCTAACCAACCATATCTTTTGGAGGATAACCACAACTAATGGAAGTTCATCTCATCCATTAGAAAGTGACCCAACCCACTTTATTTCCAACCACATCTACCAGAGCCATTGCATATTATGTACCCAGGGTCGTATCTGTCCGTAAATCCGTACGGTCCGTAGTCTATAGTGATACCCAGAATACTCATGTTATCTCATGTGTTCAATGAAGGCACTAGATAACATAGCATTTCTCCACAACTTTGATTCAGTATTAGACTAGTTTGAATCTGTCAGTAAAGAATGTCAACTGTTCATGGTCACAAAGCCACCTACTAACTTTTTCAAATAGCTGTTATGACAATTAACCATTAATCCAAACCTTCACCAATCATCACTTCGAGAAGGTTACACAAAATCACTCCATTCTAATAATATCAAAAAGAGTCTCTCCCACTCTCTAACTAATTCACTAACCCATGGCAGAATCCCACTGTCTGCCAAGTCTGGCAGTTCTCCTGCATGCTTCATGGAAGAAAGCAGCTGTTCTGGACTCCCTGTTGTCAGGATGAGCCTCCCACACCTATTCATAATTATACAGACAAACACACACAGAGATACACAATAATTATAAAGACAAAACAGATAAACACAGACACACACACCCACAAATAAAAGCATTGCATTAATAGTACCATAACAACACAACGCATTTCAGTAGTATTTATTTTTTAGAGCAATACTTTTGCCACGTTTGAGACTTGCAAGTCTAGTAAAGGGTTTCAATGTCACAGCAGCCTTCTGAAATGTCAACTGGCCGGTAACTGAAGGAGGCCACATTTACCAAATGAAGTTAGCAAAAACAACAACTGCATTGCCTCCACTAATAATCACATGAACCTGCTACATAATTATATTTCTCACTCTTGATTAGTCCCATCCTCAACTAAAGCACAGACTAAAAAGAAACAGCCAGAACAGGTTATATAAAGTGGAAGGAGTCCAACCTATACTCCTCTCAATTTAATTTAAGCATAGTTTAACTTGTCTCAGGGTAGAATCTCTGCCAGAATTTTGTTTGCATACAGAACTACACCACAATCTACTACAGGAGTATCACCTGCACAGCTGTTGCTTGGTAGGCAAACCTGCACTCGATTGGATTTGTTACTACATCCAAACATCACTACTCGTGTGAAAGTTAAGCAGTTTCAGCAAAATATTAGTCATGACAAAAAAGCTCAAGCAAGACAGTTTAGTATTGGAGATTTGGTACTTGCAAAGAATTTTGGTTCCGGACAAAAGTGGTTGATAGGAACTATCATTCATGTTACTGGTCCTGTGTCATACTTAGTGAGATTGCAAAATCATACAACTCATAGACGTCATCAAGACCAACTCAGAAAGTTTAGGAGAAGCGACGACATTGATTTGACTTCAGTAGATCCACATTCCAGGATCTTGATGGAGAGCAATCCCTCTACGTCAGTGGATGCTAAACAACAACCAGTTGAATCTGAAGCTCATCCAAACTCAGTGAATAGTGTCACAACAGATTCGGAAACACCAAGCCTGCCAGTGACTTCAGATGGCCAATCAGTAGTAGAGTCAACAGCACTAGAAGCAGAGTCAGCAGCATCACTTATGGAAACTGTTGAGCCAGTACCAATTACAGTAACTCATAAGGAAGCACCACCCTCAAGTGCAACGCAAACTCAAGCGACACTGAGGAAGATTTATCCAAAACGGCAAAGAAGGCCTCCAGATCGGTACAAGTGAACTACATTTTAAAGGGAAGAGGAGATTTGATATCATTGGCACTTCCTGTTTTATGTTCAAGTAATAAGTTATGCTGGCGGCATCACATTAGCCATTAATTGTTTTATGTTTTGTAGTCAACAAGCGCCACTAAGTGGTCTAAGTGTTATGAGTCATATATATTATAGTCCTGCTACTTTGTAAAAAGTCAGCCTGTGCAGTAAGTCAAGATTTGATTGAATTGTAAATTAAAGATTAAAGAATTGACATTGTCTTAACTCTGCTCACTGCTGTGTCCTGTCCATAAGGATACCCAGTGCACCTTTACTTGGATAACACACCACACATCACACACGACACATGAATATTGTTCTCAGCTAGTGAAGTGAATAACAGGCAATAATGCGACGACAACACAGTACTGTGTAGAATATGAAGCAAATAGAGCTACAATCTGATACTCAATCAATACAGCTAAGCAATCCCACAAAAATATAGTAAATTCAATCCCCTCACCACTTGGATACATCTCTCAACTGGACACTGAAAGACTGCTCGATGCTGATGACCCTTACCAATAAGTAAACACAGCTGTCAATGCTGGGACAATAGAAAGCTATGAGCTAAGTTAACTACAAGTGAGGCCCTAGGAGATGGTTAACCCAATGACCGTCTACGGGAAAACCGGGCACAACGCGGCGTGCGATTATAGCGGGAACGACTTAAGCTACGACGATAAAACTTGGAGAGCTCAATATTTGGACGCCGACAACTCTGTAAGTGCAAAAAAAAATTTTTCGAAGGGTGCCGCGTTGTGCCTGGTTTTCCTGTAGACGGTCACTTAAATGATGTTACATAAAATATGTGGAGGGATGAAGAAGAGGGAGAAAACCCCCAAAAAGAAAGCAATATGGTGTAGCTACCAAAAATTTTTTTTAACTTAACATAAACTTGAATCAGAATGTCATGCATGAGCATGGGATTACTCCGTTATAAATAGGTTCCACTGCACATATTTCTTTCTACACTAAATTTTAATACAATTTTTATCGTTTGGTCTCATTATATTTCTAGCTAGTTGTGCTCCTGTACAGTTCTGTTGTTGCAATGTACATATGTAGATGCACACTTTATTTCAAAGCATCAATTTTCATGTTGGCTAGGAATATACACAGAGGCGATCCTATTACCATCTCTGACTTAAATCAGGCGTAGTTGTACAGCACTAAATAGCTTTCCTGTGTATGACAAGGTAAGCACTTCATAATAAATAGGTTCCACTGCACATATTTCTTTCTGCACTACATTTTCATACATTTATCATTTTGTCTCAATATATTTCTAGCTAGTTGTACTCCTGTACAGCTCTGTTGTTGTGATGCATGTAGGTACACTTTACTTCAAAATATCAATTTTCATGTTGGCTAATTAGGCGACCATATTACCATCTCTGACTTAAATCAGGTGTAGTTGTACAGCACTAAATAGCAGTGTGTGTTCTCTTACAGTGCTTCAGCTAACCGCGTACTGCGCGCTTCATTATACCTGGCGACCATTACCGAATGGGACTCTAGTTGCGTAGCAACTTGCGGCTGATATAAAGGGAGGCTTTCGTAATCAGACGCTAGAAACGAAAAGCAAGTCTCATAAAATGTGAGCGCTTTCATGATTACATTTACAGCTAATTTAATTTTTTTATGTTTTTTGTACTTTCAGATAGTCGGAGCAAGACCAATATTTATAACAATTTTATGAATATCGAACTTTGGCATCGCCAGGTAAGATAAATGCAAGATATAATATATTATTGTGTCTCTGTTCTTAATAAGTAAATGAATAAGTAAATAATAGAGTAAATAAATAAATAGGAGAGTTTAAATATAAGTAAGTAAATGAATAAGTAACTAATGGAATAAATTAAGAAATAGGAGAGTGTAATAATAAGTAAGTATTAAATAATAAATAGAGGAATAGATAAATACATAAGAAAGTTTAAATAAAAGTAAATAAAAGTAAATAAATGAGTAAATTAGCTAATAGATATGAGTTTTAATATAAGTAAGTAATGAATAAGTACATAAAATGTGCAAAATTAAATATAATTAAATGAATAAGTAAATAAATAAGTAAATAAAAACATAAGAGGGTTTAAATATAAGTAGAAATGGATATAAGAGAGTTTAAATCAAGTACAGTATGTAAATAAATAATCGGCATGACACTATCTTAATCACGTGACATGATACACAAATATAATTAAATGAACTTTGACTTGGTGTGTGCATGATACAATAGTTGTTCACGAATATCAAAGTTGTGTTCATTACATAATCTCCTCCTCTAAAAGAATATGTCCCGTATTCTAGTAAGAGACAAAATTACGATATATGTATGGTGATGAGAATGAGTAGGATAACATGAGCAGATAGGATTGGTGGGTTAGAAGGTGAGATATTTGTAGTAGGTAATGGAGAACTGGGTGGGGTATTTGTTGTTGGAAGCAGTACTGGGGATGGGGTCTCGTGTGAATTTGATGGAGCAGTATCGATAACATAATCATGATTGTCATCCAAGAACAGTGGACTCTAAGGAACTGAGTAGTTTAGGGAGACGAATGCTTTACAGGCAACCTTTCAAATGATCAAAGTGAACTACTTTGAACTTATGGTTTTGAATATGCTGTATTTTATACAAGCAATCAGAGATATGGGAGATTACACAATATAGGCCTGTCTATCATTGATGAAATAGCTTTACATGCCCTCAATGCAGGCTTGTCAGCGTTAGAAATTGGATAATACAACAGATCAAATGGAACTCGGGCTTCCCTGCCTAACATAAGAAAAAAATAAGAAAGGCTTGTGGTTGGCTGTTTACTGCAATTGTTCGCCATGCAGAGTCTAGAAAGGTGTATGTCCCCGTCAGATTTGGGTTCTGCAAGACATTGTTAGAGCATTTGAGTTAATGTTTGGTTGTCCGATTCAAACTGACAACCTTGATCAGAGTGAAGCTTTACAGATACTGAAAAACAGCAGAAAACTCATCAACCATCTTGGTAGCAACAGTAAGAGCTTCTTGATTTGGGATTGAGTATGCTTCCATCAATCTAGTGAAATAGTCACTAACTAAGACATACTGGGTGGTGACTTCAGAGATGCACATGTAGCACAAGTGTGCACCAATATCGTACATCATTATATTGGCCAGGCATATACAATTGCTCTGTGAGTTTGCTAAGCATCTTATCCTCCCCCAAGTGTCCACCAAACGAGCCGCTATGCAATTCCTCTAAGATTTTCTGGCATTTTGACTGAGGGATGCCTAATTTGTCATGGAATCTGACTGTACCTATTATGGGTAATCGACAGTAAAGAAGCCCATTGATAAAATGGAGCTGGTCCTATGATTGAAAGAGACGCATTGTAGCAGGACTTTTACCTCAGTAGTCTCCATGGTTTGGTTGATTCTCCTTTAGCTATGCTTCAAGAACTGTTTGCAGATCGTTATCTTCCTTCTGATACTGAGACATTTCAGTCATACAGTTGGGGGCTAGAGTAGTCATACCAATAATAGACGGAGGAACTGGCTCGTGACGACCACACTGCTGATATGGCAAGCATGAGAGGGCATCAGCATTAAGAGGAACTTTTTCCAGTGGACAATTTTGAAATCATACTCTTGTAGAATCTGTAGATACCTAGCCAATTGTCCCTCCGGTACCTGAAAAGTATGTAGCGAAATGAGAGAGTTATGTTAGGTGCAATAGGTCAAATAGTGACCCAAAAATAAGGGGAAAAGTGTTAAATAAAAGTAATAGCAGCAAGTAATTACCTCCTTGTAACACAATAATGGTACTCTACTTGGGAAAGGGATCGACTGCCATATACTATGACACGTTCACGCCTATCCTCATCTACTTGACATGAGACAGCACCAACCCCACTATCACTGGCATCCAGAATAAAATGTTTCTTGAAAGTGGGAAAGGCTAGAATTGGAGTGTTTACCAATAGACAACACAACATATCAAAAGCCTCCTGACACTCTTCTGTCCAGTTTTTTTTAATTTTTCTGTAAGCAAGTGGAGTGGCTGAACTAGTGCAGAGAAGTTGTGTATGAACCTATGGTTATAGTTGGACAAACCCATAAACGATTGCACTTCTGTTGCTGATTGTGTTGTGGGCCAGCTTGTTCACTTTCGATGGTCAACCCTAGATACAACACACATGATTTTTTTGAAAAGGACCAGTTATGAGGCTTGAGCTTCAAACTGGCATCTTGAATATATTGCAGAACCAACTGCAAGTTGTTAAGGTGACTCTGAAAATCTATTCCAAGTATTATAATGTCATCTATATACACTAAACAGCTTGGTCCAATGAGCCCACCCAGCACAAGGTCTATATCAACTGTTGGAACATGGCAGGTGTATTACAGAGTAAACGGCATAACATTCAATTCAAACAGACCACCTGATGTAGTAAATGCAGTATGATGTCAATCATCTTGCTTCACCTCAACATGCCAATAGCCACTCACCAAATCCAAAGTGGTGAACAAAATTGAGCCATGGAGTGTGTCTAAGGTGTCATCAATTTGAGGCAATGGATATGGATCCTTATGAGTAACATAATTGAGTTTCTGGTAGTCTAAACAAAACCATAACATTTCATCTTTCTTTCTAAGAAGAACAATAGCAGGTTCCCAGGGACAATTAGAAATGGAGATAGTATCTTTCTAAAGCATCTGGTAAACCAGCTTGTTCACTTCCTAGGAACATGTCTAGTTCCCTGGTGCACAAGTTGAGCACCACCAGTACAAAATCTCATTGTGTATCTTGTCAGAATCTATTGAGCAGTTCACCAGCCAGACAATTAACTTCTGGTCAGAGTCTTCAAGACACTTCTTAGTGATATTGTTAACACAATTGTGGTTTTGCGCAATATCTAACCCCAAAATAGCTTAAGATAATAGAGAGTTAATCACTAACGCCTGCTGCATAAAGGTATACTTAGAGTCACTTAGCTTCATTGGAACTGACAGCAATATTTGACATCCAATGGAGCCCCACTAGCCCCTACAAAATGCTGGCCTTCCCATGGTTCTAGTTTACTGTCACTATGAACTGCAATTTTTCCCAAATACTGTCCCCAATTAAAGTCACTGTGTGATCCAGTGTCAATTAACATTGCTAGGGGTTACTCTTTGCCACTGTTAATGATTCTGTGGATAGAATAGAAATAATACGAGCCAATGTGTCCCCTCTAATGGTTGAGTTTGTCTACTGAGGGGTACCCATTTCCCCTGCTGCTGGAGTTGTTAGTAGAGATACTGATCGTGATTCCTGTGTGGTTTAGGCCCATGACTACCCAAAGGTACTTATCAACTCACAGGCTTGCTCCAACAGTCGCAAAAAACGTGTCTTCATTACCCACATTTCCAACACCAACACACCACATTACTTTTACTAGGGGCATGACTATAGTGTCCTGGTATATACTCGCCTGTCCTGATGAGCTGCACATTACTGTTTTTCTCTGCGAGTAGAGGCCAACTCCATTTCTAATTTTTTTATTTGCTCAATGACGACTTTCATCATGCCATTAGGGGGGCTGTCTTGAACAGCCCCCACTATGGCTCCTGTAGCTGCTTGAACTACTCTTATTTCGAGGTGAAGGCCCAAATTCGACTCCATTTCTAATGAATCATCAAGAGTTCCGTGTTTACGTTGCTTAACACTAAATGTAATTTGGTTATTCCCAATCTGGACCAAGTAATGACTCAAGGCCATTTGTTCTCTTGCGGATGACTGAAGATGTGGGCAAGCTTTGTCAATCAGAATCATTAAATTTTCTGCAAAATAAGCCAGCCCACTGCTGCTTCTTCTTTCTTGATTTGATAAAAATCTATTCTACTTTCTGGTTCCAATCTTTCCTTAGGCACATCATCATACTTCTTCTGAGACTACTCCGCTACATGTTGAAAAGCAAACTGAGCTCTATGAGACGTACTTCAAGCTAATGCAACTTGTCTTCATCATCCCACCCGTTTACAACTGCTACATTCTCAAAGTGGCAGTTCCACTGGCCGGTCCAGTGAATAAAGAAGTAAATAAATAAATAAGAAAGTAGAAATGTGAGTTAGTAAATGTATTAGTAAATAAAGTGGTAGATAAACAAATAAGAGTAAATACATCAGTAAGTAAATGAATAAGTAAATAAATAGGTGCTGTTAAAATATAAGTCAGTCAATAAGTAAATAAATGCGTGAATATATTAATAAGACAGTGTTAAACCTTAGTAAATGAATAATTAAATGGAGGAGTAAATGAATAAATATAGTAAATAAATAAGTAAGTTAATGAAATAGTAAATAAGGGAATAAACATGAGAGTTTAAATGTGAGTAAGCAAATAAATAAGTAATGGAGTAAATAAATAAGACACACACAGTTTTAAATATAAGTAGGTAAATGAATAAATAAATATAATAAATAAATAAAAGAGTAAATAAGTAAGTAAATGTGTGAGTAAATAAAGGAGTAAAAAGATAAAATGGAAAGTAAATACATAAGTAAGTAAATAAATAACTAAATAAATGGGTAAAAAATAAATAGGTGTTGTAAAAATATAAGTCAATGACTAAGTAAATAAATGATTAAATAAATAAATAAGAGTGTAAATACATCAGTATGTAAATGAACAAATAAATAAATGAGTAAATATAAGTTAATGAATAAATAAATATATAAATAAGTAAATAAGAGAGTTTTGAATGTAGGTAAATGAATAAGTAAAGGAGTAAATAAATAAGAGAGTAAATAAAAATAAATGAATAAGTAAATGAAGGAGTAAATAACAGAGTAAATACATAAGTAGGTAGATAAAATAAGTAAATGAATAAATAAGTGTTGTTAAAATATAAGTCAATGACTAAGTAAATAAAGGATTAATAACTAAATAAGAGTGATTAAGTGTAAGTAAGCAATTATATGAGTATAATAAGATATAAAAATATAATATATAAGTAACTAAAGGAGTTAATCAATAAATAGAAAGTAAATACATATAAATAAGTAACTGAATTTATAAGTAAATAAATATAGGTGTTGGTAAAATATAAGTCAATGAATAAATAAATTTGGAAGTAACTATAAATAATAGAGTTTAAATTAATGAATAAGTAAATAAATGAGTAAATTAATAAATAAGACGGTTTAAATATAAGTAAAAATAATTGAACAAGTAGATAAATGTGTAAATATATATAAGAGAGTTTTATATAAGTAAATGAATAAAATAGAGTAAATAAATAAATGACAGTTTAAATAAAAGTTAGTAAATGAATAAGCAAATGTAAGAGTAATTACATAAGAGAGTTTAAACATAAACAAGTAAATGTATAAGTAAATTATGGAATAAAAAATAAAGAGTTTAAATATATGTATGTGAATAAATAAATATGAGTAAGAGAGTTTAAATAAATAAGTAAATGTGGTAAATAAATAAATAAGAGTGTAAATATATCACTAACTAAATGAGTAAGTAATAAATGAGTAAACTAGTGATGTGCTTG